>ENA-ORVC01000291-ORVC01000291.1-human-gut-metagenome-genome-assembly--contig:-NODE-291-length-54991-cov-13.486075_pt1 | contig 54991 bp, 53 predicted proteins | sample MGYA00242092_ERZ509234 | MGnify/ENA primary metagenome ERZ509234 (study PRJEB26280, sample SAMEA2338800) | human gut metagenome | biome: human gut; feature: human-associated habitat; material: faeces... | reverse complement strand
TGTGGGCATGAAGAACCCCACCGCCGGTTCCACCACCGTCATGCTCAACTCCATCTACGCCGCCCAGGCACATCAGAGCTTCATCTTCCGTAACTGGGAGGTTGAGTGCGACGGCAACCCGCTCGCGCACGCCGTCATGCGTGGCTACATCGGTCTCGACGGTCGCACCTACCCCAATTACCACTACGAGCACCTGGAGCGCCTGGCCGAGCGCTATACCGAGCATGCCGGTTACGCCAACCCGGCGGCGGTCATCGACTGCAACCACGACAACTCGGGCAAGCGTCCGCTGGAGCAGTATCGCATTTGCAAGGAGGTGCTCGACAGCTGCCGCCGCAACGAGTCCATCTCCAAGCTGGTCAAGGGCTTTATGATCGAGTCCTATCTGGAGGACGGCAACCAGCCGGTCGATGGCGGTGTCTTTGGTAAGTCGATCACCGACCCGTGCCTGGGCTGGGAGGAGTCCGAGCGGCTGCTTTACGACATTGCAGAAGAGATCTAGAAACGGCAGAGCGCCGTCCAGCCCCGCGTCTGATGCGCGATGGGCCGGGCGGCGCTTTTTTGTCCCGGGTGCCGGAGCCGCTGTCTGCGGCTATTTCATTTTCAGATCACAGATTCACAGCCCGCGGCAGGGTGAAGATGAATTCCGAGCCCACGCCGGCGGTGCTGATCACGTCGATGTTTTCCCCGTGGGCCTGGATGATCTCCTTTACGATGGAGAGGCCCAGCCCCGTGCCCTTTTTGTCCTTTCCTCTGGAAAGGTCGGATTTGTAGAAACGGTCCCAGATCTTTTTCAGGGAATCCTTGGGGATCCCCACGCCGGTGTCCTTGACGGAAACGAAGACCTTTTCGTACCGGGGCGCAGTCTGGATATAGATCACGGAGCCGTTGTGGCTGAACTTGATGGCATTGTCCAGGAGGTTATAAAGGACCTGCTGGATCTTTCCCAGATCCGCGTAGACCATCAGTACGTCGTCGGTAAAGGTCAGGTCCAGGACGATGTCTCTGGCGCTGCAGGTGCCCTCAAAGGAGGCCGCCGTGTCCTTGATGACCCGGTTGATGTCGAAATTGCTGCGGGACAGAAAGCCCTTGCTGTCTAAGGAGTTTAAGGTGAGCATTCCTTCGGTCAGCTTATTGAGCCGCTTCGTCTCAGAGATCACGATCCCCAGATATTTTTCCTCCAGCTCCGGCGGGATGGTGCCGTCTAAAATGGCTTCCAGATAGCCCTTGATGGAGGTCAGGGGGGAGCGGAAATCGTGGGATACGTTGGCGATGAAGGATTTCTGGTATTCCTCCATCTTTCCCAGCTCGCTGGACATATAGTTTAAGGTGTCGGCCAGATAGCCCATTTCATCATTGGTCTTTACTTTTATGGTGTGGTCCAGATTGCCGCCGGCGTATTCCATGGCTCCAGCGGTGATCTTTTTCAAAGGAAAATACACAGTTCTGGTGAATACTAAAAGGATGATCAGGGACAGGAAGAAGATAATGGCCGCAGTGATGTATACAATATTCAGGATCTGGTTCTGGCTGTCCAGGATCCGCTCCATGGGCATGTGGAGCACCACATAGCCGTATGTATTGAAATTTCCGGTGATGGGGGCCAGTACCGATAAGGTCTCGCCGGGGAACATGTCGAAGAAGTCCCCGATGATATAGGACTTGTTTCCTGTGACCGTGGGATCGAAGCCCTCGATGGTCTTTCCCGAATGGGAGGCGGGAGAGGTCTCGGCCACCACAGCGCCTTTATGGTCCAGGACCCAGGCAGAGGCCCCCAGATAGGTGGATACGGCCTCCAGCTGCGGGTTGGCCGTATCCAGGGAGATGGTCTTTCCCTGGTAAATATCGCTGTATGTGGAGGCCAGGAGGTTGGCTTCATCGTACATGGCATCGGACCGCTCCCGGACCAGATATTCATGGGTCATGTGGGAGGAAAAGGTGGCGATGAGGACAAAGCCCAGAAGGCCGAACAGGAGATAGCCCAGGACAAACTTGGTGTACAGGGAATGTGTCATCGTTTTACCTCGAATTTATAGCCGATCCCCCATACAGTGGAGAGGGACCAGTATTCGTTGTCCTTGATCTTCTCCCGGAGACGCTTGATGTGTACGTCCACCGTGCGGGTGTCCCCAATATATTCATACCCCCAGATATGGTCCAGGAGCTGCTCCCTGGTAAAGACCTGGTTGGGAGAGGACGCAAGGAAGTAAAGGAGCTCCAGCTCCTTGGGCGGCATGTCCACGGAACGGCCCTTATAGAGCACGGAATAATTGGTCAGGTTTACGACGAGATCCGGATATTCCACAAACTCTCCCTGCTGCTTCGGCACAGAGGAGACGGCGGAGGAACCGGCCTGGTAGCGGCGCAGGACGGCCTTTACCCGGGCCACCAGCTCCTTGGAGTCGAAGGGCTTTATCATATAGTCGTCGGCCCCCAGCTCCAGCCCCAGGACTTTGTCGAAGATCTCTCCCTTGGCCGAAAGCATGATGATGGGGACCTGGGAGACGGTGCGCAGCTCCCGGCATACCTGGTAGCCGTCGATCCCCGGGAGCATCAGATCCAGCAGCACCAGGTTTGGCTTAAAGGAAGGAAATTCCCGGAGCGCCGATTCCCCATCCCCCACGATCTTTGTTTCATAGCATTCCTTCATCAGGTACAGTGAGATCAGCTCCGCGATATTGGCATCGTCGTCCACGATCAGGATCCTCTGTTTATCAACCATTCCATGTTCCTCCCTGTCAGTTTTACTTAAATGTCACAATGGTAACTCCGGTATCGCCTTCTCCAAAATCGCCCAGCCGGAACTCCTTCACGTATTTCAGTTTTTTCAGATGCTTATGGACCCCGGCCTTTAAGGCGCCGGTCCCCCGTCCGTGGACCACACGCACCTTGGGAAGGTGGGCCAGGTAGGCATCGTCCAGGTACTTATCCAGTACGGGAATGGCCTCGTCCACGGTCATGCCGATCAGGTTCACCTCCGGGGAAACGGAGAAGGACTTGGACATCTTGATCTTTCCGCTGCCGGTATTGTTCTTTTTCATCAGATCCATACCGGGACCGGAAATGGCCGGCTCGTTTAAAAGCTCCAGGTCCTTGATGTTCACCAGAGACCGCAGGATCCCCATTTGTACGTACAGATCGCCCTTGGAGTTGGGCAGGGAGCTGACGGTGCCGTTTAAGTTCATGGTCAGCACCTTGACCCCGTCCCCGATCTTTAATTTCTTTGGAGAAATGGTCTTTTTCGGGCCTTTTTCATTTTTAAGGCTCAGGTTTTTATCGACCTTGTCCAGCTTTTCCCGAAGCTTTGTGCGCTCTGCCTCCAGCTCCTTTCCCACGCCGGAGGACTGGGCCAGCTTATTGATCTGGCGGATGGTCTGGTCGGCAGTTTCCTTGGCCTCCCGGAGGATCCTCTGGGCCTCCTCATTGGCGTTTCGGATCAGCTTGTCCTTCCGCTCGTCAAACCGCTCCTCCTTCTGCTCCAGACGGCTCTTTAACCGGGAGATCTCCGATTTATAGGAGGCGATCTCCTCCCGTTCCTTTTCGATGGTGACGCGGCTTTCCTCCAGGCTGGCCAGCAGGTCCTCAAAGGCCTCGTCGCCTTCCTCCAGACGGGACTTTGCATCCTGGATAATGAAATCGGGAAGCCCCAGCTTCTGGGAGATGGCAAAGGCGTTGCTCTTTCCCGGAATGCCGATGAGCAGGCGGTAGGTGGGCCTTAAGGTCTCCACATCAAATTCACAGCAGGCGTTCTCCACGCCGGGAGTGGTCAGGGCATAGACCTTTAACTCACTGTAATGGGTGGTGGCCATGGTGCGGCATTTCATATTGTGGAGGAAGGACAGCACGGCGATGGCCAGAGCTGCGCCCTCGGTGGGGTCTGTTCCGGCCCCCAGCTCATCAAAGAGGCATAAGGAATGGCTGTCGGCCTTTTCCAGGATCCTCACGATATTGGTCATATGGGCGGAGAAGGTACTTAAGCTCTGCTCGATGCTCTGTTCGTCTCCGATGTCGGCAAATACTTCGTCAAATACAGCCAGCTCTGACCCGTCGAAGGCCGGGATCTGGAGGCCCGACTGGCCCATGAGGGTGAAAAGCCCCACGGTCTTTAAGGATACGGTCTTTCCGCCGGTATTGGGGCCAGTGACGATGAGCAGGTCAAAGTCCTTTCCCAGATACACGTTGATGGGGACCACTTTTTTGGGGTCCAGCAGCGGATGGCGGCCGTCCTTGATGTGGATATAGCCGTTTTTATTGAATTTCGGCATGGAGCAGTTATAATGTCTGGCCAGAGCGGCCCGGGCAAAGATAAAGTCCAGCTTTGTCAGAAGCTTCAGGTTTATGAGGATGGTCTCCACATAGGGGACCAGCTCCATGCTGAGGGCAGCCAGCACCATTTCGATCTCCTTCTGCTCCCGGATCTCCAGCTCCCGCAGCTCGTTGTTTAATTTAATGATGGCCATGGGCTCGATAAAAAGGGTGGAGCCGGTGGCAGACTGGTCGTGGACCATGCCCTGGAAGCTGCTTTTATATTCGGCCTTTACGGGCAGGCAGTAGCGGCCGTCCCGCATGGTGATCACCGGATCCTGGAGCATGGTGCGGCTGGAATTTAAGATGGCATTTAACTGGGTGTGGACCCGGTCGCCGGTGATCTTCATCTGGCGGCGTACATGGCGCAGTCCCGGGCTGGCATCGTCGGCCACCTCTTCTTCGGAAATGATGCAGCGGGTGATCTCGTTGTTTACGTTGGTCAGCGGCTCCAGGGAACGGAACATCTCGTCCAGGGAGTCGTCGGGAAGCTCAGATTCCTGGCGGCGGCCATAGTTTTTGGCTCTGGCGGCGCAGGTCAGAAGAGAGCTGACGGCCAGGAGCTCATGGATACTTAAGGAGCTTCCGATCTCCAGGCGCTTTAGGGAGCCGCCGATGTCGGAGATCCCGGCAAAGGAAACACTTCCCTTCTGGCGGACCCTGGCGACGGCATCGGCGGTCTCTGCCTGGGCCTGGACGATCTCCTCAAAGTCCGAGGACGGCTCCAGCTCCCGGCACAGCCTTTTCCCTGGCTCCGAAGCGGCATATTCGGTCAGTTTTTCTATGATCTTATGATATTCTAAGGTTTTTAATACTTTCTGGTTCATAAAAAGGTCCTTTCAAAACAGCGGGCAGAGACTTTGCCCATTTACCAAAGTATAACACAAAGCAATGGAATATCCTAGAGATATTTTTGTTGCATAAACCCAGCAAAAAAACTATAATGGAAAGGAGAGGAGTTTTATGGGATATGGCCGATGCACCAGACGAAAAGAGATCCAATGAAAAACCATTCATGAGGGAAAAGATCGTAAAGCCCCCGCTCAGCAGACGGCAGACTGCGGTCCGCGTTTTCCGGCTGTTTTTAAGTGCGGTCATTTTCGGGGTCGTGGCAGCAGTAAGCTTTGCAGCCTCAAGGCCGCTGGCAGAACGGTTCCTGGGAAAGGAACCGGAGACGACTCCGGCTCCTACCATTACCATTGAGCGGGATGAACCGGGAAAAGAGGAGGAGACCCAGACGGCGGAAAGCGAATCCCTGCCGCCGGAGAGCCAGTCGGAGGCAGCCCGGGAGGAGATCGAAGGGATCGTAAAAAAAGAACTGGAGACCTTCGACTGGACCAGGGACAAGGTGGAGGGCATGAACCAGGTCCTCCAGGAGATCGGCAGGGAGGCCGATCAGAGTGTCGTGACCGTATCTTCCGTAAAGCACCAGGTGGACTGGTTCGACAATCCGGTGGAGAGCACCGGCCAGTATGCGGGGATCATCCTGTCCATAAGCCGTGGGGAGATCATGATCCTGACAGAAGCTGCGGCGGTGGAGGAGGCGGATTCCCTCCGGGTCGTTTTTAAAGACGGCGGTACGGCGGCGGGAACCTTAAAGCAGAAGGACAGCCTGGGTGGTCTGGCGGTGGTATCAGTGGCGGAAGCCGAGGTGCAGGAAGCCGCAAGGGAGCGTATCAAAGCCGTGGAGCTGGGAAATTCGTATAGTCTGGAAACTGGAGACCTGGTGATTGCCGTGGGAAGCCCTGCGGGGATCGTCCATTCCGTAAAGCAGGGGGCTGTTTCCTATGTGGCTGGGAACGTGCAGACCGCCGATGGTCAGACCCGCGTTCTTTACACAGACTGCGGCTGCGAGACTGGAAAAGGGACCTTCTTTTTAAATATGTCTGGAGAGCTGGTGGGCTGGGCCACAGGGCTTTATGGGGCAGAGGACCGACAGGGGTTTACCATTGCGCTTCCGGTATCTGAGTATAAAGGAAACCTCCAGAAGCTGATGAATGGGATCCAGATCCCGTATATGGGCTTAAAGGGCCAGGACGTCAGCGAGGCCATGCAGGCGGAGGGGATCCCCAAGGGACTCTATATTACAGAGGCCATTGCCGATAGTCCGGCATACCTGGCCGGGATCCAGGCAGGGGATATCCTGACGAGGATCCAGGGAGCGGAGATCTGCTCCATCCGGGATTACCAGGCATGTCTGGAGGACCAGGCGGCCGGGACCGAGGCCACAGTGACGGTCCAGAGAATGGGACTGGGAGAATATAAGGAAATTGAATACAAAGTGATCATTGGAGCCAGGTGATTCGCCTGGCTCATGATGTCCGGGGCCGGGAGAACGGATCCGGCATATAAAGGGCTGCTGTCCGGTATTGAGGATACCGGAAAAGCGGCGGGAGATTGAAGAAGGGAGAAAGCATAGTATGAAATATATCGAAACATTCCGGGAGGGCGCTCACATATCCGAGGTGTATCTGTGCAAGACAAAGCAGATCGCACTGACAAAAAACGGAAAGGAGTATGGCTCTCTGACCCTCCAGGACAAGACGGGGACCGTAGACGCGAAGATCTGGGAGCTGAATTCTCCGGGGATCAATGAGTTTGCGGCTATGGATTATGTGTTCGTGGATGCAGACGTGACAGTGTTCCAGGGGGCTTTCCAGTTAAACGTAAAGCGGATCCGCAAGGCCGATGAGGGGGAATACAGGCCTGGGGATTATCTGCCGGTGACCTCCAAGGATGTAAAGACCATGCAGCATGAGCTGACCCAGTATATCACCACCATCCGGAATGAGTACCTCAGAAAGCTGGCCGCCGGCTTTTTCATGAACGACGCTGCCTTTATGAGGGCATTTTCCTTCCATTCTGCGGCCAAGAGCGTTCACCACGGCTTTGTGGGAGGGCTTCTGGAGCACACCTTAAGCGTTGTGAAGATGTGCGATTATTTCAGTAAACAGTATCCGGCCTTAAACCGGGACCTGCTCTTAACGGCCGCCATGTTCCATGATATCGGAAAGACAAAGGAGCTGTCTGCGTTCCCGGAGAACGATTATACCGACGAGGGACAGCTCCTGGGCCATATCATCATCGGCGTCCAGATGCTGGAGGAGAGGATCGCCGCCATGCCCGGCTTCCCAAAGAAGCTGGAGCATGAGCTGATCCACTGTATCCTGGCCCATCACGGCGAGCTGGAATATGGCTCTCCCAAGAAACCGGCCCTGATCGAGGCGCTGGCCCTGAATCTGGCCGACAACGCCGATGCCAAGCTGGAGACCATGACCGAGATCTTAAAGGGCGCAGGCGACAACATGGGCTGGCTGGGCTATAACCGGTTCATGGAAAGCAACGTGAGACGGACCAGTGACGGCCAGGAGAAATAACCGGAGGACGGAGCATGAAGAAAAACGACGTATTTACCGTGACCATTGAGGACATGGGCGAGGACGGGGCCGGGATCGGAAAAACCGACGGCTACACCTGGTTCATCAAGGACGCGCTCATTGGGGATGTGATCCAGGCATCGGTGATGAAGATGAAGAAAAATTATGGCTTTGCCAGGCTGGTGAAGATCCTGGAGCCTGCGCCGGGACGGGTAGAGGCCCAGTGTCCGGTGGCCAGGGCCTGCGGCGGCTGTCAGCTCCAGGAGCTGGATTATAGGGAACAGCTCCGGTTCAAGGAGAGAAAGGTCTACAATCATTTAAAGCGGATCGGCGGCATGGACCGCCTGTTCCTGCCGGAGGACAGGGAAAAAGCCGCGGGCGTTTTGGATGCCGTGGTCATGGAGCCCATCATCGGCATGGAGGACCCTTGGCGTTACCGCAACAAGGCCCAGTATCCGGTGGGCCTGGGAAAGGACGGACAGCTGACGGCGGGATTTTACGCGGGACGCACCCATTCCCTGATCCCGGCTCCGGGTCTGGACTGCCTTCTGGGCTGTCAGGAAAATAAGGAGCTTCTGAAAATTATCCTGGATTTCATGAAAGAATATAAAATAAAGCCCTATGACGAAGCCGCCCATCAGGGTCTGGTGCGCCATGTGCTCTTAAGAAAGGGATTTTCCAGCGGCGGGCTGATGGTCTGCCTGGTCATCAATGGAGAGGAGCTTCCCCACGGCGGGGAGCTGGCGGAGCGGTTAAGGGAGGCCGGTGTCTCCAGTGTATCGTATTCGGTCAACACCGAGCGGACCAACGTGATCATGGGCACAAGGATCGTAAACCTTTACGGCCCCGGCTATATCACAGACACCATCGGTGATATCGAATACCGGATCTCCCCCCTTTCCTTTTACCAGGTGAATCCGGTGCAGACGGAAAAGCTTTACGGCACGGCCCTGGAATTTGCAGATCTTTCCGGCGGCGAGACGGTCTGGGACCTTTATTGCGGCATCGGGACCATTTCATCATTTCTGGCGAAGAAGGCCGGGAAGGTCTACGGCGTGGAGATCATTCCCCAGGCCATTGAGGACGCCAGGGAGAATGCCAGGAGAAACGGCATCGAAAATGTGGAGTTTTTCGTCGGCAAGGCCGAGGAGGTGCTGCCGGAGCAGTATGAAAGGAACCAGGTCCATGCGGACGTGATCGTGGTGGACCCGCCAAGGAAGGGCTGCGATCCCGTTTGTCTGGAAACGATCCTTAAGATGGCTCCAGAGCGGGTGGTCTATGTAAGCTGCGATTCGGCGACCCTGGCCAGGGATGTGAAGTTCCTGGAGGAAAACGGCTACCGGGCAATGCGTGTGCGTCCAGTGGATATGTTTCCGATGGGGGGACACTGCGAGTGTGTGGTAAAGCTGGAGCGAGTGGGAAAGTAATATGTGAGAACGGATAAGGGGCGGCTTTGGGGAGCGTTTGATCCAGGCCGCCGCCTTGTCCGGATTTCCGGTTTTGGGGTCGGGCTGGACAGTGAGTTCCCGTCGTTTAGATAGGATCCGGAAAATCCAGGAAATAGAGAAAAATTTAAAAAAATCCTTGACATTTCTTTACCTCTATTATATAATATCATCGTTGTTTGAAACAACTATTCCTCGATAGCTCAGTCGGTAGAGCACGCGGCTGTTAACCGCGCTGTCGTAGGTTCAAGTCCTACTCGGGGAGTTTTTTAATTTATATATGCAAGGCCCCATGGTCAAGCGGTTAAGACATCGCCCTTTCACGGCGGTAACAGGGGTCCGAATCCCCTTGGGGTCATTTATAAGTTAATATGGCGACGTAGCCAAGCGGTAAGGCACGGGTCTGCAACACCCTCATCACCGGTCCGATTCCGGTCGTCGCCTCTCAAAGAGAATCACGAATACGTGGTTCTTTTTCTTTTATCGGCTCTTTGTCAATAGTTGGGGTGGGATTTGTTAAAATCCCGCTCCAGTTCTATGGCAAGGGCACTTTTTATATATGGTTCCAAGTTTTCCTGATTTTGGGTATGCCAAATGAGCCTACGCATGACCAGCCATTTTATCCTATGATGTACAGTGGAGTATCCGGGTCCGAAAACGCTTGAAGTTGCGGATACCGTAGCTTCTCCGTTTTAATACCTTTATTTTGTTGTTAAATCCTTCTGTGGGACCATTGGTCAGCCCCCGGGGCAACAGTGCGGTGGCAGAGTATGTTGATAATGAGTTTGAAGTCATAGGGAGAAACGGAGACTACCAGGCAGCAACGAATTTTCTGCTGTCAGAGAAGAAATTTAATTTTGGAAACGGACAGGACCGTTATGAGAAATTGCACGGACCTTACAGCCAGTGTGATTACCGGGAGGCAGTATGACAAGCCTGCCCATGAATTCAGGCTTATATAGTAATTGATTCTTTAGCGGAGAGCAGTCCCCTGACTGTCTTTCCGCTGTTGTTTTTCGGAAGGTTTTCATGGAATACAATATCCCTGGGAATTTCCCAGGATTCAAGATAATCTTTCAGTTCTTTTTTAATGATGCGGCGCAGGGCAGCTGCGTCCTGGCCTGAGGGAGTGGGCACCGGGAGGACAACATGGGCCCGCAGAGCATTGTTTTCAAAAATGACAGCGGCCTCCTGTACCTGAGGCAGGGAGTTCAGTGCATTTTCTATTTTTACGGCTGAAACTTTATTGCCGTGAATATTGTATACATTGTCTTTGCGTCCATTAAAGTACAGATAACCGTCACGGTCCATATAGCCGGTATCGCCAACGCTGTAAGGCCCTGTGATTCCTATGGCGGAATAGGGAGTATCCACATAGATTTCACCGTTACAAAGGGTTACGTCTACGCCTGGGAAGGGTTTGCCGATACAGGCCGGATTATCATTCATTTCTTGGTCTGTCAGCCAGGTGACATAGCTCAATTCACTGGCCCCATAATAGAGGAAACAGCAGCTGTCCGGATAAGCTGCTTTCAAAAGGACCGTATCTCCGCGGCCAAGGCTCTGGGAACCGGCCAGGATGGTCTTGATATCAGGGCTGGGATGGGAAGCGTATTTTGCCAGGAGCCGGAGCTTGGAGGGGATGAGATAGAGGGCATCCACATGATGAAGCTCTATTTCCCTGCACCAGACAGAAGGATTTACATGGGAAGCGGTGATGATGGATGCTCCTAGTGACAGAAGGGACAGATACAGATTCAGATTGCCGGTAAATGCCAGGCTGCCCTGAGCAAAGAGCCGTGTTTGGGCAGTCATTCCAAAGATTGTATTTTGGATAGGAAAGAAGGAGGCCCAGCTATCCAGGGTACGGAACCATAGTTTTGGCTGTCCCGTAGAACCGGAGGTAAGCACACCCATACAGGCCCCGGCAGGAATTTCCTCTGTTATAAGGGATTCAGGAACATATTTCATGTCTGCGGGCACAATGACGGGAACACGGGATGTACCGCTAAATGCCAGAAACCGTACCAGCTGGCCGTGCACAGAGGCCGCCTTGATCCATGCCACGGAAGGCGCAGCCGGTTCCGGGGACAGGGAACGGATGCGGCAGGCTTCCATGACAAGCGTGCCGTATGTATAAAACCGGCCATCCTCAATCAGGGCTGTCCTGTGAGCCGGAATGGACTGAATCAGAGAGAGATAATCCATAGAATGTTTCATGGGTGACTCCTTTTGGCGTATGATATTTGGGGAGATGATGCTGTTTACTGTTCCAGAAGAATGGCGCTTCCGATACCGCCTGCGGCAGCCGCGCAGCAGATGCCACGGCTGCTTTCTGACAGTTCCATGGACTTCATCAGATGGAGAAGAATAATGGCGCCGGAAGCCCCATAGGGATGTCCGTAGGCCAGGGCGCCGCCCAGCTGATTGTAACGGGAGGCTTGATCCGGATAAGCCCGGTTTATTAGAACATCAATAGCGGCAAACGCCTCATTGCACTCAATGGCTCCTATGTCATTCATGGAGAGTCCGCTGCGTTCCAAAAGACCTTTGACAGCAGGAAGCACGGAGGCAGGGCTCATAAGTGGGTCAGCCCCAACCGTACAGGCATTTGCAAGGCGGAAACGGGCAGAGAGTTTGTGCTTTTTCAGATACGGTTCTGAACAGAGAAGAAGAAAGGCAGCCCCGTCATTCATGGTACAGGCATTGGCGGCATTGAGATACCGGCCATCCCTCAGGACACAGGGCAGCCGGTCCAGGAGGCGCTGGTTCAGGCGGGGCCGGATTCCCTCATCATGGTCAAGTCCGTATACAGGGACAGTTATGCTGTCAAGAAGGCCTTCCCGGGCAGCTTTGTACGCCCGCCTGTGGCTTTCCAGCACCCAGGCGTCCATTTCTCCGGGGCTTATATGGTAATGGCATATTGTCTTTTCCGCACCCTGCAGCATTACGTCCTCACGGTGCGGGCCGGGAATAAATTTGGCGGTGCTGTACGTCAGGGAAAGCCCCGTTCTGCGGACATCGCTATTGTCAGCCGGACTGCCGTCATGTATGTAAGCCGGATTGCCGGAAGGATTATCAGTATGGGAGGAGACATATGGATGGTTAGGGTTATAGCTGCGCAGGGGCTGAGTGGAACTGCTTTCAAAACCTCCGGCAATCACCAGATCAGCCAGACCGCTCTGTATCCTGGCCGCGGCTGTTATAACTGCTTCCAGGGAGGAAGCGCACTGAAGGTCCACTGTAACGGAAGGAATGGATTCCGAAAGTCCTGCCTCCAGGGCCATGAGACGGGTAATGTTGCCCCCTCCTCCCACACAGTTGCCGCAGATAATCATATCAATCTTTGACGGCTGATACCGGGCGGTCAGCTCCTTTAACACGGCGGCGCCCAGATGCTCGGCGGGTACATGGCGGTATGCGCTGTTTCTTACGCCGATATAGCTGCGCAGCCCTCCAAGTATGAATACCTTGTCCATGAAAGCCTCCTAACGGGCCCGCTGGGCGTTTGACAGACTTATCTGCACCGGCTTCGCAATCAGGGCGGCGGCAAAGCATTTAAAAATATCAAGGGGAATGAATGGGATTACGGCGGCTGTGAAGGTGGCTGCCCAGTCCATTCCGGTTATGAATTTCATATAGGCACTTCCTATCAGATAAATCACAGGCATTCCAACCAGAATGGTCACCAGACAATACCGCTTAAAGCTGTAATATTTTCCCTTTAACCATGACATGAGCATGACAGCCGGAATCCATGACATGATATAGCCGCCTGTTGGGCCGAACAGCTTTCCGGGCCCGCCCATGCCGCCGGAGAATACAGGCAGACCGGTCAGACCCAGAAGAATATACACGACCATGGTAAATGCTGCCTGCCTGGGAGTCAGGAGCAGTGCAATGAGATTGACAACCAGGGTCTGGGCCGTAAGACTGGCCGGTGTGAATGGAAGAGGGATGACAATGTAAGCGGAAACACATATTAATGCGGTCAGCAGGGCCATTTTGGTGAGTTCTACAGTATTAAATTTCTGATTCATGATTACCTCCGTTTTTAAGTTTGATCTGGTGAGTGGATGGTCATGGTAAAACAGGTGGTACTGCCCACGGTTCCTGTTACCATGTTGTTTTTATGTATCAGGCGGACAGAGCCTCCTGCATGGACGGGGTGCAGGAACCGTATGGAAAGGGTCTCGACAGGTCTGTGGGAGCCGTACAATTCCTCCAGCCGGCTGAGCATCCACAGGCCGGGAACGACTGCATTTGATCCATAGTGAATCGGGTTGGTATCCCCGGAAGCAGACAGGAAGCTCTTAAGGTCTTCCGGAAGAAAGGTCATGGTCAGTTGTCCCGGCATACACCTGGCCTCCTTGATATTTCCGGTATTCCTGAGAACATTAATGTCCACCAGGCAGATTTCAAGAGACTGACAGGGCAGACGGCCTGCATCATATGCAGTGGTTTCCAACAGGACATATCCGGGAGCAGCCTTTTTCGGGATGGATTCACAGGATGCGGGCTCCGACCGGCTGTGGAGACAGTACCGGGCCCTTCCAATCACCCACCCGTCAAAATCCTTCTGTCCCCATTGGCAGGCGGCTTGTATGAGTTTTATCATATTGGGCTCCTCTCTGAAATTTACCATTACATTTTACTTATTATAGATAGCGGGCGGCAAATTGTCAACATAAAATAAAGTTTTGGTTAACATTTAAAAATGCAATGGGAAGGCAGCAACCGGAAGGCGCTAACCGTCATATATTACGTCGGCGGCATGAGGTGAAAATAGAGCGTAGGATACAGATGCAGAATTGGCAATACTGGGAATCAATGACATAGAAAGCCCCTTTCCATATTCTTTCCGTTATGGTAAGATAGGTAGGTAAATTGAGATTGTATAGTGACAGGATGAAGAGATGAATTACATTGTTTTTGATTTGGAATGGAACCAGAGTCCCAATGGAAAGGAAGATTCGGTGGAGCATCTTCCTTTTGAAATCATAGAAATCGGAGCAGTAAAGCTGAACGGGAATTTTGAAGAGACAGGAGCGTTTCACAAGCTGATCCGGCCTAAGGTTTATAAAAAGATGCATTTTAAGATATCGGAAGTGACACACATGGATATGGCAAAGCTGCGCCAGGAGGGAGAGCCCTTTGATGTGGTTATGAACCGTTTCCTTGCATGGTGCGGTGAGGAGGAGTATTGCTTCTGTACCTGGGGCTCCATGGATTTGACGGAGCTTCAGAGGAATATGGCTTATCATAAGCTTCCCAACCCGTTTCCCAGGCCTCTTCTTTATCTGGATATTCAGAAGCTTTACTGCCTCCAGTACGGGGACGGAAAAAACAAGGTATCCCTTGATATGGCGATACAGCTTCAGGAAATGGAAGAGGAGAGGCCGTTTCACCGGGCGCTGGATGATGCCTATTATACCGGCCGTATCCTTTCGGCTCTGGACATGGAGACTTATGGTACCTACGTGTCGGTGGATTATTACGGACTTCCCAGGAATAAGGCCGAGGAATACCGGCTGTATTTTCCGGAATACTCCAAGTATGTGTCCAGAGAATTTGACTCCAGGGAAGACATCCTTAAAGATAAGGATATAACAGATATGAAATGCGTGAAATGCAACAGGATGCTGCGCAAGAAGCTCAGATGGTTTCCTTACGGACAGAGATTTTATTTCTGCCTGGCCGTATGCCCGGAGCATGGGGTTGTGAAAGGGAAAATCAGGGTAAAAAAGTCAGAGGATGACCGCTTTTATGCTGTGAAGACGGCAAAAATGGCGGATGCCCAGGATGTGGAGCTTTTGGTCCAGAGGAAGGAGGACGGCCGGAAAAAGCGCAGTGCCAAGGCCCATCACAAGGAGGCTTTAAAGCCCCTGAAGGGGAGAAGCAAACAGAATCAATCGGATAAGGTTTCATAAGAAGAAACGGAGCAGGTGATTAACCACAGTCTCCCGGTCCCTCTGGTTTGAGAGACCGGGTTTTTTTGATTATGCCAGATGTTTCACACTGGAGCGTTCCACCAGCTTTCCCGTAATCTGGGTTTTCATGGGCATGAACCGGGGATCCTCTATCAGCTGCATCAGCTGGGTGACTGACTGCTTTCCCATTATCTTCCTCTGCACATGGATGGTGGTCAGTGTAGGGGAGCTGATAGAGGAATAGGGGATATCGTCAAAGCCAATCAGGGATACGTTATTGGGAATTTTATACCCTTTTTCCTTCAGGGCCTTCATGGCGCCCAGGGCAATGGTATCGTTTTCCGCAAAAAAGCAGGAGGGAAGCACCGGGTTCTGATCCAGTATTCTGAAAAAATCGTCATGGGCCCCCAACATGGTGGGTTTTACACGAAACTCATTTTTAGGGTTAAACTGAAAATTCAATTCTTTTACATATCTGAGAAAGGCTACGTGCCGTTCATTAAAGTTTTCTGCTCCTGTGGTACTGCCCAGGTAGCCCAGTTCGGTATGTCCGCATTCTTTACAGTACTGGAGGGCAATGTAGACATTTTCGGCATTGTTCATGCATACACTGCTACAGTAATGGTTGGGGACGGTGTTGTCCACCACCACAAAAGGGATGGGAATGGAATCAAGGGCTGAGAATTCATCCCGCATCACCTCGGTTGCAATGAGGAACATCCCGCAGTATTTGCTGTAATCAATGGAATCAAGGGCTGACTTTAAGCCGGTTTTGACCACGGTCATGGTCATGCCCAGCTGCTCCGCGCGGAGCTGTTCCTCGATGGAATCAATGATCATGGAAATGAATCCCTGATTTTCCTCCACCAGCATACCGCTTTTATAGTATTTTACCAGGAGTACGTTCTTGCCGCTTTTGGGCTTGCGGGCAGGAGGCGTGTACTGGCAGGCTTTTACTGCGTCCAACACCTTCTTTCGCGTATCCTCACTGACTCCCTTTTTCCCATTTAACACAATAGAAATGGTTGCGGGCGAAACGCCAATCTGCTTGGCCAGCTCTCTGACGGTCATATGAAATCTCTCTTTCCGGATTGCAGAGGTCAAATTAAACATCATTGAACAATCCATGTGATTTACTAATCATACTATAGTTTGAATTATAACACAGGGTTGAAACCGGGTCAATTCAATATAAAAAATGAATGTTTACTAAACAAAAACAAATACAAGAAGAATAAAAAATGACTGTTTATTGATTTGAACAATTAAAATGCACAATAAAAACAATATTAAACGGGAAATAATAACAAAAATACCAATAATATATTGACATTGAAGAAAAAACGTTGTACTATTTAGTTAACACAAAAAACGAGGCACACATATTGTTTAGTAAACAATATTAATAACAAAAAAGGAGGAAAGAGTACAATGAAAAAAATGAAAAAAGTGGTCAGTGTAATTGCGGCGGCAGCTATGGCAGCATCCTTGCTGGCAGGCTGCGGCGGCTCGGGAGGTTCATCCACCACGGCGGCAGAGACTGAGGCGGCAGAAACCACCGCTGCGGCGGCTGCGGAGACCACGGCAACAGAGGCAGCGGCAGACACCACGGCGGCGCCGGCTGCAGCAGAGAACCCGGTGGCAGGTAAGAAAGTGGCCTATATCATGCTTCTGCCATCCGCAACCATCTTCCAGATGTGGAAAGATTCCTGTGCATCTCTTTGCGATGCCCTGGATGTAAAGTTTGATTTCTTCTTCTGCGACGGTGACTTCAACAAGTGGCAGGATACCATCCGTACCTGCGCATCCGCAGGTTATGACGGACTGCTGGTCAGCCACGGCAACCAGGACGGCTCTTATGTATTCCTTAAGGAAATCACAGAGCAGTATCCGGATATGAAGATTGTTACCTTTGACACACAGTTCTACTCCGACGGAGCGTATCAGAAGCTTCCGGGCGTTACCCAGATGTTCCAGCAGGATAAGTCCCTGGTAACCGTTCTTCTGGACCAGATGATTGAAAAGTACGGCGAGGGCGTCCGCCTGATTAAGGTTTGGAGAGGTCCTAACTACAACAGCCCGTTTGACCGTCGCGAGGTTGGCTGGCAGGAGTATGAGGCTGCCGGTAAGATTGTTACCGTAGGCGAGGTACAGCCTCTTCAGGATTCCGTTGACTCGGCAAACACAGTGACTGCTGCATATCTGCAGGGTGTAAACAGGGCGGATGTGGACGGCATCATCGCATACTATGACCTGTACGGCCAGGGCGTTTACAATGCAATTGCTGAGAATGACAACTTTAACGGCAAGAACGGCGACGCGCTTCCAATGGCATCGGTTGATATTGACCCGGTTGACGTAACCAACATGCAGACCCGTCCTGACATCTGGACCGCAGCAGGAACAACCGACTGGACCATGAACGGCGAGATTGGCATGCGTATCCTGATGCTGGAGCTGGCAGACCAGTATGATAAGATTTTTGACCCTGCAACCGGCGAGAGCGGCGTGGATGTAGTTGAGGTTCCCGGCACCGCAATCAAGGCGGATGCACTTAAGCCAGATTCCACCGTTGAGAACCTGGGCAATATTGCCGGCGAAACTTACGGAAATCTGGATTATCTGTCTGCCGCAGACTGGATGCCAAAGGATTTGATTCACAAATAAGCGGCCAGTAAAAAACGAGGTTTTCTTTTGAACACAAAACCACAGGCAATCGTTTTTTGGGGAAGCGCGGGTTTTGGCCTGCGTTTCTCTTTTTTAAGAAGATTGTATCGCTGAAAAGAGGGACTCCATGGATAGGATTAGATTAGAAACGAAACATGTTTCCATTGAATTTCCAGGCGTCAAAGCACTTGACGACATTAACTTTGAAGTGTCCACCGGTGAAATCCGGGCAGTCGTGGGTGCCAACGGCGCAGGAAAATCAACTTTGATGAAGGTGCTGGCAGGGGCAAACTCCACGTATTCCGGAGAAGTTTTGCTGAATGGAAAAAAGGTGGAGGTAAGGACGCCGGTGGATGCCAAGAAACTGGGAATCCAGATTGTGTATCAGGAAGTGGATATGGCTCTGTATCCTACCTTATCAGTTGCGGAGAACATTGTACAGAACGATATGGTCATGGGAAAGAGCGGCTATATCGTAAATTGGAAAAAAGTATATAAGCAGGGGCGCGAGGCCCTGGACCGGCTGCATATCGGCCGCGATCAGGTGGATGAGCATGAACTGGTGCAGAACCTGTCCCTGGCCCAGAAGCAGATGGTGCTCATAGCCAAGGCCATTCGGTCGGAATGTAATTTCCTGATTCTTGACGAGCCGACCGCGCCTTTAAGCAATACCGAGACAGAGGAGCTGTTCCGGATTGTCAAGCATTTACATGAAACGGAAAATATTGCGATTCTTTTTATTTCCCACCGGTTAAATGAAATCCTGGAGGTCTGCGAGAATTACACGGTAATGCGAAACGGCAGGATGATTGACACCACTCCGGTTACAGGGGAGACTACCACAAAAGAAATCGTGGAGAAGATGCTGGGACGCAAGTTCGAGGAGAACTTCCCAAAGGAAGCCTGCCAGATTGGCGAGGTGCTGTTTCGGACAGAAAACCTGTCCGGCGCAGGCGGCAAGGTAAAGGACGTGTCCATACAGGTGAAAAAGGGCGAGGTGGTAGGAATCGCCGGCCTGGTGGGAGCCGGGAAATCCGAGCTTTGCAAGACCGTCTTCGGCGCATATAAAAAGACAGGCGGGAAGGTTCTCCTGAAAAACCAGGAGTTAAAGATAGCAAATCCTTCCGGGGCAGTAAAGAACCGGATGGCCCTGGTGCCGGAGGAACGGCGTAAGGAGGGGGTCCTGGTAAATGAGAATGTAAGCTTTAATTTATCGGCGGCATGTCTTTCCAGGTTCTGTACAGGTCCCTTTATCCGCAGGCGGAAAGTGGACGACAATGCGAAGCGGTTTGTAAAGGACCTTGGGATTTCCACGCCCAGCGTGAGGCAGCAGGTCAAGAATCTTTCCGGCGGCAACCAGCAGAAGGTGGCGGTGGGAAAATGGCTTGCGGCGGACTGCGATGTATACATATTTGACGAGCCCACAAAGGGAGTGGATGTGGGGGCAAAGCAGGACATTTTCCATTTGATCAATGAAATTGCGAAACAGGGAAACTGTGTTATCTATGCTTCCTGTGAAAACTCGGAGCTGCTGTCTCTGACGGACCGCATGTATGTCATGTACAACGGTACGGTCATGGCAGAGCTGGAAACCGCTAAGACCACGGAGGACGAAATCATGTTCTACTCAGTTGGCGGGAAAGACAATAAGAACGGGAAATAATAGACAGGAGGGATACGGTAGCGATGAAAAGTCGTACAAATATTAAGAGGTTTTTAGTGGATTGGGCTGCGGTCCTGGCATTGCTTGTTTGCTTTATTGCGTTTACAGTCTATAAGGGCAATTCCTTTATGTCAACAAGCAACATGGTAAATATTCTCAGGGCAATGGCTATTAATACGGTGTTTGGTATAGCGGCCACCATCACCATGGCGCCGGATGGTTTTGATATGTCAGCCGGAACACTGGCCAGCTGTTCTGCTTATGTGTTTGTGTCTGCGTATCTCTGGCTGGGACAGTCGTTGGGAATGTCAATTCTTATCTGTATTCTGGCTACTCTGGTTATGTACCAGCTGACCATGTTCCTGATTCTTGTCTGCAAGATTCCGGATATGCTTGCCACCTGCGCCCTGATGTTTGTCCATCAGGGAATCGGCCAGTGGTATATAGGCGGAGGCGCTGTCTCCACCGGCATGAAGACTTCCTGGGGAGCGGCACCTGCACGTACCGCGCTTTCAGAATCATTTTCAGCCATTGGACGCGCTCCGTGGATCATTATCATCATGCTGGGCTGTGTGCTTGTGGCCTATCTTTTCCTCAACTTTACCAAGCACGGCCGGTATCTCTACGCTATGGGCGGCAATAAGGAGGCTGCAAAGCTGTCCGGTATCGATGTAAAGAAATACCGCTATCTGGCCGGTATGATTACAGCTGTGTTCATCGCCATCGGCGGTATCCTGGTGGCATCCAGGGGAAGCTCTGCACAGGTTATGTGCTGTGATAACTATTTGATGCCGTCACTGGCAGCTGTTTTCGTCGGACGTACCGTGGGCGGCGCTGAGAAGCCTAATGCACTGGGAACCATGATAGGAGCCATGCTGGTTTCCACACTGGAGAACGGCCTTACCATCTGCGCGGTTCCGTTCTATGTTCTGCCGGCAGTGAAGGGTTCTGTCCTGGCACTTGCGCTTATTGCAGCTTATGCATCTAAGAAAGAAGATTAATCAGGAGGTTACTACATATGTCAAGATTTGATCATTATTTTCAGATGGACGTGGGGGATGTCATTGAGTATACGCTGGAGAAAGCCACGGAAATTCCATGGGACCGCGATTCTATGGAGGCAGTGGTTCCTCCTTCCCATGGCAACCTGAACTATGTGTATCGTGTATGGGACGGCAAGGGACATTCCATCTACATCAAACAGGCCGGCTCCGAGGCCAGGATATCCAAGGACATAAAACCATCCAGGGACAGAAACCGCCTGGAGTCCGAAATACTCATGCTGGAGGACCAGTATGCGCCGGGAATGGTACCTCATGTGTATTTCTTTGACACCGTCATGTGCGCCTGCGGCATGGAGGACTGCTCTGATTATGCGGTCATGCGCGACGCCATGTTAAAGCATGAGACCTTCCCAAGATTCGCTGAGGACGTATCCACCTTTATGGTGAACACCCTTCTTTTGAGCAGCGATGTGGTTATGGACCACAAGGAGAAGAAAGAGCTGGTAAAAAAGTTCATTTCTCCGGACCTCTGTGATATCACGGAAAAACTTGTGCTCATGGAGCCATATATGGATTTGTATGACAGGAACAATGTGTATGCGCCCAACCGGGATTTTGTGAAGAAGGAGCTCTATGAGGACGAGGCGCTCCGCCTGGAGGTGAGCAAGCTTAAATTCCGGTTTATGACAGATGCCCAGGCGCTTCTGCACGGCGATCTTCACACGGGATCTATCTTTATCCGCCAGGATTCAACAAAGATATTTGACTGTGAATTCGGAACCTATGCGCCTATGGGCTATGATGTGGGCAATGTGGTGGCCAACCTGATATTCGCATATGACAACGGCCTTTCCACGGACGACGGACCATTCTGCGACTGGTGCCTTAATACCATTGAGGAGACAGTGGATCTCTTTATTGAAAAGTTCAGCAGGAAGTATGACGAGGCAGTGACAGAGCCAATGGCTAAGGTAAAGGGCTTTAAGGAGTGGTATTTTGGCGGAATCCTTAAGGATACCGCCGGTTATGCAGGCACGGAGCTGCACCGCAGGACCGTGGGCATGGCCAATGTAGTGGATGTGACCGCCATTCAGGATAAAACGAAACGCCTCCTTGCGGAGCGCATCAATATACTGGCAGGCAAGGATTATATCATGAACCAGGGCTCCTTTAGGACCGGGGCTGATTACGCTGCGGCAGTGTTAAGGGCAAAGGAAGCAGCCCAAAAGACGTTTTAAGGCCGGTTGGGACATGAGGGATTACACAGGTTAAGTAGAGAAGGAGGCATAAAAACCATGACGGTTGAGGAATTTTTTGACCAGGTGATTACGGTCAGAATGAGAGAGGACAGAAGCTCGCTGGACATCATAGACCAGACGCTTCTTCCGGGCACCATTAAGCGTATCAATCTGAATACAAAAGAGGAAATATGGGAGGCAATCAAGAAGCTGAGAGTCCGCGGAGCCCCTGCTATCGGCGCTGCGGCTGCCTATGGAATAGCCCTGCTGGCATCCGGCATTGCCGGGGACCAGTACGACGCGTTTTACGGCCGGTTTAAGGAATTGAAGGATTATCTGGCATCGTCCAGGCCAACGGCTGTCAATCTGTTTTGGGCGCTGAACCGTATGGAGGCGGCTGTTACGGCCAATAAGGAAAGGGACGTGGCCGCAATCAAGGAGCTGCTCTTTGAGGAGGCGGATAAGATTCGGGAGGAGGATATCCAAATCAGCCGCGGAATCGGAGAAATTGGCTTTGGACTGCTGAAGGAACTTAAGAAGGAGGGAGCGGAAATAGGCATCCTGACCCACTGTAATGCAGGACAACTTGCAACCGTAAAATACGGTACCGCAACCGCACCGATTTATCTGGGACAGGAGAGAGGTTACAACTTCCATGTATTTGCGGATGAGACCAGACCGCTGTTACAGGGAGCCAGACTGACTGCGTTTGAACTGCATTCCGCAGGCGTGGATGTGACACTGATCTGTGACAATATGTCCGCTTCTGTCATGTCCAAGGGCTGGGTGCAGGCAGTGTTTGTAGGCTGTGACAGAGTGGCAGCCAACGGAGATACTGCGAACAAGATCGGTACCAGCGTGGTGGCAGCAGTGGCAAAACAGTACGGTGTGCCGGTATACATCTGTGCACCGACTTCCACGATTGATATGGCGACTGCCACCGGTGCAGATATCTGCATCGAGCAGCGTAAGGCGGAAGAGGTTACTGAGATGTGGTACAAGGAGCGCATGGCTCCGGAGGGTGTAAAGGTCTACAATCCGGCATTCGATGTGACAGACCATGAACTGATCGCCGGAATTGTCACGGAATACGGGGTGGCGAGAGCTCCTTACACGGAGAGCCTGAAGGAGATCATGGAACGCAAGGCACAGAGAGGCTGATGGTGTAGATATGAAGCGAAATGTAAGTCTTGCGGAGATATCCGACGGCCGTTTATACAAAGCAAGTGATATGGTGAAAGCGGATTGCGGTGGTTGCAATGGCTGTTCCCGGTGTTGTCACGGCATGGGCAATTCCATTATCCTGGATCCCTATGATGTTTACCGGATGACTACAGGAATGGGGAAAAGCATGCAGGAGCTATTAGCGGCATCGGTGGAGCTCAACGTGGTGGATGGTGTGATCTTACCGAATCTGAAAATGCAGGGGACCAAGGAAGCCTGCGCTTATCTGGATGAGGAAGGAAGATGTAGCATCCATCCGTACCGGCCTGGAATCTGCCGGCTGTTTCCGCTGGGAAGATATTATGAAAACGGAGGATTTTCCTATTTTCTCCAGACCGGGGAATGTGCGAAGGAGAACCGCAGCAAGATAAAAGTCAGTAAATGGATCGATACTCCGGATCTGACGAGAAACCAGCAATTTACCCTACAATGGCATGACCTGTTACATGCCATGGAAGAGAGACTGACAGGAGAAGACGAAGGGAAACAGCAGGAGGAAAATCTGCTGCTGTTGCGTCTGTTTTATTTATTGCCGTACAAAGGGACAACAGATTTTTATTCACAGTTTATGGAAAGGATGGAATATTGGAATGAACAGATCAGATAAGTTAAGTAAGCTCCCCATCGAAAAGCGGTTAATGAGTGTATTTCGCATAATTTCTCTATTATTAAGTGCAACAGGTATTATTGCCTGTGTCGCCATGGGAATCGTCAGTTACCAGTATTCCTATGCGTTGCGCCATTACGGTTTCGCACAGGGTGACATCGGTAAGGCGATGATCGTTATCGCGGAGATGCGGAGCGAGACCCGTGCCGCCATCGGCTATGATGACGATACGCTGATTGCTAAAGCAAAAAATGCCCATGACATGACGGCGGAACAGCTGGATACCTATATCAGTGTCCTGGAAGATGATATGATCACGGATGAGGGAAGAGCTACCTACCAGCAGATCAAGGATGGCGTAGCTTCTTATCAGCAGATCGAGGCACAGATACTGGAACTGGGAACAGCTTCCGATCCTGCTAAGCGGATGCAGGCACAGCAGATGGCAGGCGAACAGATGGATCCCGTGTTCCAGCAGGTCTATGCAGATATGACGAGCCTGTTGGACAGCAGTGTAACGAACGGAAATGCCATGGAAGCCAAGCTGAATGTTTTCCGTGTAGTTATTTTTATCGTAATCCTTCTGATCATCGGAGTAGGCTTTGCAGGATCTGAAAAGGCGGGAAAAAGAATAGCCAAAGGAATCGCCGGACCGCTGAAAGCGCTGGCAGACAGACTGGATGGCTTCGCAGCAGGTGATCTGACATCTGATTTCCCCAAAGTGGAGACAGAGGACGAAATGGCAGCGATGAACCGTGCGGCTACAGCAATGGCGACAAACCTCAGGATGATCATTGAGGATATCAACCAGGCATTAAACGCTATGGCAAACGGCGACTGGACAGTGAAGTTCCGTTATCCCGATCTCTATGAGGGCGATCTGGATAAACTAAAAGAAGCGCTGAGAGATATTAAGTATAAGATGAATGAGGCACTGTACAATGTCAATGAAGTATCCGGACAAGTATCCATGGGTGCCGGAAGTCTGGCAGATGCAGCGCAGTCTCTGGCTGAGGGGGCAACCGAACAGGCAGGAGCCGTACAGGAGCTTCAGGCGACGATTACCAATATTACTTCTATGGTAGACAATACCGCAGAACATACGAAGAATTCCAGCAGACAGGCACAGGAATACTCTGCTAAGGCGGATGAAGGACGTACCGAAATGAATCACCTGATGGAAATCATGGGTCGGATCAATGAAACTTCCGAGAAAATCAGCAATATCATCGGCGAGATCGAAGATATTGCAAGCCAGACCAATCTGCTGTCCCTGAATGCTTCCATTGAAGCAGCCAGAGCCGGAGAAGCAGGCAGAGGCTTTGCTGTTGTGGCAGACCAGATCGGTAAGCTGGCAGAGCAGAGTGCTCAGTCCGCAGTCAATACCAGAAATCTGATCGGCGATACCCTGGAGGAGATCCATGCCGGCAATGAAGCTGTGGATCATGCATCCCAGACCTTAAGTGTTATCGTGGACGGTGTCCGCAAGATCGCACAGGATTCCGAGGAACTGACCCAGATCGCAGATACCCAGGCGGATGCCATGAATCAGGCGGAGAGCGGTGTGAACCAGATCTCCGAGATCGTACAGTCCAATTCGGCGGCAGCAGAAGAGCTGTCTGCTACCAGTGAAGAACTGTTGGCGCAGTCTGAGAATATGACCAATCTTGTAAAACAGTTCAAACTGATCGATGAGGAGAAGATTCAGGCCAGAAAAAAGGAGGTTAAGCATGCCGGTATTTGATTTCAGCAGTACTCCGGAAAATGAAAAGAAGCAGGATCCTATATGCACCTATACTACGTTTCGCTCCAATGAGGGATCAGCCTCTGCGGAGAAACCGATTTTGATCCTGGATAACAGCAGTGAAAAATGGAACCATCATGCCGTAGGTGTATTCGGTAATCAGAGCAAACGGACCAATTTCGAATTTAAAGAGGAAGGCAGCAGCGCTTATGCCGATATTTTACAGATTGATGCCCGTTTTGTCAGTCTGATCCGCTGGCTTGGTGAGAACCACATTAACGTGCGTCTCTCCGGAGAAAACAGGAATGACGGCTATGCAGTATATAAGATCCGTGAGACAGCTTTCGGTGGGGGCACCAAGCTGTCTGCAGAGGATGGATTTTTACAATTCATGATGGAGCGGCTGTTTTTAAGCAGTGCTCCCGCGGAAGAAGAACAGGGCGAGGACGAAGGGGAAGACGGCGATGATATGAAACTTACCAGCCTTCAGAGTATCTCCGATTTCATGACCTGTGCCGGAAGGACCATGCCGGAAAATATCCGCCTGTGGGCGAGAAGAAACCTGGCAGTGGCAAGATCCCACGAGGTATCTCCCGAGGAGAGAAGGCATGCACAGAGAGCCTTGTCCATTATGATGAACATTCAGTGGAAGGGCAACTATTTTGAGGCTATTGACCCCGTGGAAGCCAGACGGATCCTGGATGAGGAATTGTACGGCATGGAGCGGGTCAAACAGCGTATCATGGAGACCATCATCCAGATCAACCGTACCCACACTTTACCGGCCTATGGTCTGCTTCTGGTGGGACCGGCGGGAACCGGTAAATCCCAGATTGCTTATGCGGTGGCAAGGATTTTAAAGCTTCCCTGGACTACATTGGATATGAGTTCCATCAACGATCCGGAGCAGCTGACCGGAAGCTCCAGGATCTACGCCAATGCCAAACCCGGTATCATCATGGAAGCTTTTTCCATGGCGGGAGAGTCCAATCTGGTATTCATCATCAACGAGCTGGACAAAGCGGCCAGCGGCAAAGGTAACGGCAATCCGGCGGATGTACTGCTTACCTTGCTGGATAATCTGGGATTCACGGACAACTATATGGAATGTACCGTGCCCACATTCGGTGTTTATCCGATTGCCACAGCTAACGATAAGGATCAGATCAGTGCCCCGTTAATGTCGCGTTTTGCAGTGATCGATATACCGGATTACACACCGGAGGAGAAGAAGATCATTTTCTCCAGATTTGCCTTGCCAAAGGTACTGAAACGCATCGGACTGCAGGCAGACGAATGCACACTCACCAAAGAGGGACTGGATGCGGTGGTGGAGATCTATTCCAACACCAGCGGTATCCGTGATCTCGAGCAGGCGGCGGAGCATCTGGCTGCCAATGCCCTGTATCAGATCGAAGTGGACGGATTAACAGAAGTCGTATTTGACGCAGAAAAAGTGAAGAAATTATTTCTGTAAGTAAGAGAAGCAGGTAGTCGCAGGACGCGGTTGCCTGCTTTTTGTGCAGACTATTATAGAAAACGAGTAGAGGAGAGGGAACATGGCAAAGAAAGTATTAGTGATCACGGATGCACAGAACGAATTCATCACCGGAGCACTGGGCAACAAGGAGTGCGAGGCAGCGGTAAAAAATATCGTTGCTGCAGCCGAAAGCGGGGAATACTATAAGGTGATCATCACCAAGGATACCCATACGGCAGATTATCTGGACACCCAGGAAGGAAAAAGACTGCCCATTTTGCATGGACAGGAGGGGACAGCAGGGTATGAGATCCATCCGGATATTGTAAAGGCGGTGCGGGAGCAATATGCGCCGGAAAATGTGATCACGGTGAAAAAGCCAACCTTTGGCAGTCCGGAATTCGGAAAACTATTAAAAACCATCTGGGAAGAACTGACGGCAGCAGGAGAGGCAGCAGAGGGGGAATATCCCATGGAAGTGGACTTTACCGGATTCTGTACCGGAATCTGTGTGTTAAGCAATGTAGTCATGGCAAAGGCATTTGTACCGGAAGCAAGAGTATGTGTTATCGAGAACGCCTGTGCCTGTGTGACTCCGCAGACCCACCAGACGGCGATTGCTGCCATGGGACCGATCCAGGTGGATGTCATTTAGAGAATATATCCTATTTACATAGCTGTGAATCTAAGAGAGAAAGAGGAAAAATCATGATATTACCACAGATCATCAACAGTTTACTGGAAAACGATATGTATAAGTTCTCTATGGGACAGTGTATCTACCACCAGTTCAGCGCTTATAAGACTACCTGGACCTTCAAATGCAGGAATACAGATGTATTTTTTACAACGGAAATGGTGGAAGAGATCAAGGCGCAGATCCGGGCCTATTGTGACTTACGTTTTACGGAAGAGGAACTGGCTTATCTGGAGAACGTAAAATGGATCAAGGGTTCCTATGTGGATTTTTTACGTTTGTGGCAGCCCAGATACGAAGATTTTGAGATCGGAAGGGATGCAGCCTGCGGTCTGACCATCGAGACAAAAGGCTCCTGGTTAAACACTTCCATGTATGAGATCCCGACTCTTGCCATCGTCAACGAAGTATTTTTCCGGATGAATTATGATTATAACAGACTGTATGCTTCCTTCCGGGAGCGGTTGGAGGATAAGATTCAGAAACTTGTAGATGGGACCTATTGTTTAGGCAATTTCAGTGAATTTGGCCTGCGGCGCCGCCTGTCCGCGGAGGCACAGGAACTGGCGGTGCAGGAGCTGGTGGCGCACAATAAGGACTATCAGGACTCTGCCTGCATCGGTACGTCCAATGTCTATCTGGCAAAAAAATGGAATGTGACACCGGTGGGAACCATGGCGCATGAATGGATCATGTGTACCGGGCAGGGCAATCACAAGCACAATCCGGCATATTCCAACTGGTATGCCCTGGATGCCTGGGTGAAGGAGTATGGTGTATTAAACGGCATCGCTCTGACGGACACCATCACTACAGATTGTTTCCTGAAAGATTTTCAGCTGACCTATTCCACCCTGTTTTCCGGAGTGCGGCATGACAGCGGGGATCCCTTTGCCTGGGGCGAGAAGATGATCGCCCATTATGAGGCTCAGGGAATCGATCCAAAGCGTAAGACACTGTTGTTCAGTGACAGCCTGGATTTCGCACGGGCGGATAAGCTGCGGAAGACTTTCAAGGATCGCGTGACGGTGGCGTTCGGGATCGGCACTTATATCGCCAACGATACCTGTGAGGAGCCTTTAAATATCGTCATGAAGACGACAGCCTGCAACGGCATGGATGTGGCGAAGATCTCCGATACGCCCGGCAAGGAAATGTGCAAGAATGAGGAGTATGTGGATTACCTTACCAGGTGTATCAAATGGAGAATGGAGCACGACAGATAGGAGCAGCAGAAAACGATGGAATATGAACATATTGAGCACACCTTTGCACCGGTGTATGATGCAGATTCGGAGGTGCTGATCCTGGGCACCTTGCCATCTGTGAAATCTAGAGAAAACCATTTTTATTATGGACATAAACAGAACCGTTTCTGGAAGGTGTTGGCGGATCTGTGTGGGGAACCGGTGCCGGAGACCATTGAAGAGAAAAAGGCGATGCTCCTTGCACATCATATAGCCATCTGGGATGTGATCCAGAGCTGCGATATCAAGGGCTCCAGCGACAGCAGTATACGGAATGTGGAACCGACGGATATCCGACACATGTTGACGGAATCTAAGATCACGGGAATCTATGCCAATGGGAATAAGGCGGGAGAACTGTACCGGAAGTACCAGCTGCCGCTTACGGGAAAGGAAGCCACGGTGCTGCCCTCTACCAGTCCTGCGAATGCGGCATGGTCCCTGCAAAAATTGTGTGAAGCCTGGCGAAATACCATTGACATAACCAACAAAATTTCATATGATAATATAAATGATACATGAAGTACCAAAAACATACGGGTAAAAGGGGATTATAACATAGAACAGGCCGCACGTCTTTTATGGATGTGCGGTCTGTGTTATAATAGGGAAATAGAGGAAGGAAGGTGCCTTATGTTCCCATTAATCAACAAACAAGAAACCGGTGTTAACTTACGTAGAATCATGGACATGCGTGGAATTGCGCCAAAGGATGTGCAGGAATATCTTGGACTTGGTTGTGTGCAGAGCGTGTACCGTTGGATCGATGGCGTAAATATGCCGACCATTGATAATCTGTATGCGCTAAGCGAGCTGCTTCAAGTTCCGATTGATGCAATCGTGCGTGGCAACAGGGCACCGATTGTGCCGGATATTATTGTAAAGCCACTGGATTCTCGCGAAAGCAGACTGTGTGCTTATTATGAAAAATTGCAGGAGAAGCGTGCTGCATAAATTTTTTGAACTACAGCTTCAATGACAAATAGAATATTCTCCTTTAGAATAGTCGGTAGAGACAATATTCTAAGGGAGGATTTTTTATGAGCGAGAAGATGTTGGTAACGCAGGCTCTGGATGAAAGAGATCTGTTGGTAAAGAAGATAGCAGATAAGATTGCTAAGGCAAGCTTTGTTGATACCATTAAGCCGAATGAGGACAAGGTTTTCGCAAAGCGCACCAGTAAAGAAGAGTATGCAAAAGAAGCAGAGTCAGCATATCAGCAGATTACTGATTTGATTGACCGTTTTCAGAAGATTGATGCGGCGATTGTGGCTTCTAATGCAAATATGGAAATTACTACTTCCTACGGAATTTTCACAGTTGCCGGAGCAATTGCACTCCGAAGCAGACTTCGTGGGGCTGGTGCTTACGGAGTCGATGCAGATTTTGAAGGAAGACTTCAGAAAAAGCTGTCTAGTGAGTATAATGAAAGGGTGCAGTTCTGCGACAGAAAGAACAGTCAGCTGCAGTCTACGGCAGAGGAGATGCGTCTTAGTATTCTCGGAAAAGAAAGCAAGACCAAAGACGAAAAACCTTTAGGAGTTGTAGAAGCCTATGTAAAGGAAAATACAACAGAACTGGTGGATCCGCTTGATGTTAAGAAGAAAATGGAGGCGCTGGAAGAAAAGCGCAACACTCTTCTGACTGAATTAGACACACAGATAAAAGTATCGAATGCAACAACTTTTATTGAGGTAGCGTAAGGTGTTTGCCTGTATTACGAAAACTTCAAATCCGGCTTCCCTGTAACAGGGTTACGTTACATAACAGATATTACCAATTCTGATTAAATTGGGTTGCTTGACTTTAAAAGTGGCGCAGTTGGCAGCGCACATGACTTGTAATCATGATGTCGCAGGTTCGATTCCTGCCTTTAGAAAAAAGTTGGGTTCAAAGACGGTGTAGAATGCACCTCCAATTTAACTGTTTTGCGTTTTATTTGAACCGTTAAAGGTGAATCGTCAACGATTTTATTCTTGAATGGTTTTAGGTGAACTGAAAACTTTTATGTAGACATAGAAATGTGTTGAAATCCATGAGAAAGGTTAGAGCGTTAAGCCGGTTGGCTGGAGGTAATCCTCGTGGCTGTAATGTAGGCAGATATTAAAAGTGATGAAGCCGTGGCGAGAGCTACGGCTTAAATTTTATGGAACTGCATAAAAGAGAAATATTACGGAGAAACAGACGATGGAAGAGAATAGAATCACTCGTTCTGGCTGTGATATAATAACATAAAACATTGTATAATAACAGAAAATATGTTATTATACAAAAAAATATGTTATAAGGAGACGCCATATGAAAAAAGAATTAGAGCAGTATTTCGGCTGCGAAGTAAAAATAGCAGAATACAAGAATAAATTGCCATTGCCAATCTTTATGACTATGCGTGATATTGTGATGGTTGAAATATATGGTGTTACCTTTGCCATAATAGATGTTATGAAGGAAACGGAACTAAGTGTTGCTGCAATGAAAAAGCAGAAAGCAAAGTATGAGGAAGCATTGCAGTGCCCTGTAGCATATGAAGTAGCGATAAACAACGTATCCATGAGAAATGCTCTGGTAAAAAGCGGAGTTCCGTTTGTGAATTTGCCAGGAAATGTATTCTTACCATTTATGGGAATTGTATTGCAGGATGTGTATCGCAAGCAGCTTGTCAAAGCGGATAAGATGATGCCGGCAACACAGATGGTGTTCCTTGAATTGTTATATATGAGTGATGAGGAATCTGTGTTAAAAAGTGAAGTTGCGAACAAGCTGAATCTTACCAAGACGTCCATTACAAGAGCAACAGCGCAATTAGAGGAAATGGGACTCATCCAGCAGATGAAATCAGGAACAGAGATTGCTATTAAGAGAAATTACTCACGGAAAGAGTATTATGAAAATGCAAAAGGATATTTGATTAATCCGGTCCAGAAAGTGATTACAATTATGCGATATGAAGCAACCTTTGAATCATTTAGCGCAGGAGAAACTGCACTTAGTCAGGAGTCAGAATTGAATCCACCAAGAATAGAGGAACGTGCAATCTACAAGGGCGAGGAAGTTGTTGACCAGTTGGAAATTGTGGATGCCAGATCTGAAGACCCAGACGACTGCTTGAAGATACAATTATGGAAATACAATCCTTCTTATTTTGCAAGAGAAAGGCGTGTTGATCCTGTTTCACTGGCATGTACATTCAAAGGTAACGAAGACGAAAGAATAGAAATGAGTATTGAGGAACTGTTGGAGGAATTATAAATGGTACCAGGGATAGACTCTTTTAGAGAAAAATTTAAAGATTATACGGATTATTACACTATTATCGGCGGAACTGCCTGCGATATTCTACTCTCAGAGGCAGACTTGCCATTTCGAGCGACAAAAGATATTGATATGATCCTGATTATGGAGGATAACTTCCCGGAATTTGCGAGCGTATTCTGGGAATACATAAAAGAAGGCGGCTATAAGTGCGGATGGAAGAATGAACAGAATATGCACTTTTACCGCTTCACAGAAGGAAAATTCGGTTATCCTACTATGATTGAGTTGTTTTCAAGAAAGCCGGGATATCATCTTGAAATAGAAGAGGGAATCATTCCGATTCATATTGATGATGATACTTCCAGTTTATCAGCGATTCTTCTGAACGATGACTTCTATAAATTTATGATGTCCGGACGTAGAGTGGTTGATGGTATTGGTGTTCTGGGAGCAGAGCATCTGATTCCGTTCAAAATGTATGCGTGGATTAACCTTTTGGACAGAAAAAGAGCCGGAGAGCATGTAAATGAAAAGGATTTAAAGAAGCACAAATATGATGTGTTCCGATTGCTTCAGATTGTTACTACCGGAATAAAAGTGGAGTCAGAAGGACTTGTAACAGAATGCATACATAGGTACATTGAGGAAATTAGTGCAGTAGATGAATCGGAAATAAGACTTTTGCAGATGGGGATGCCATTTGATAGAGATAGAGGTGTGGAGTTGTTGAAGGAGATTTACTTGTAAGAAAATTGTTACAAGTTTGTATATCAATTTTAGGAGATGGAGTTATGCGAGTACTTGTGATTCCTGATATTCATCTAAAACCATGGATATTCGACAGGACAGAGAAAATCTTAAGAGACGGTAAGGCGGATCGGGCTGTGTGCCTGATGGATATGCCGGATGACTGGAATATGGAATTTCAGATAGAACGATATAAAGAAACATTTGATCGAGCAATCGCATTTGCTGAGGACTATCCGGATACTCTCTGGTGTTACGGTAATCATGATGTCAGCTACTCGTGGGGAAGACTTGAGACCGGATATTCTCCCTATGCCGAGAGGACGGTAATGTTAAAGCTTGAAGAACTTGAGAACCGCCTTAAGAGTCCGGTACAGATAAACATAATGCATCGGATTGACAATGTGCTTTTCTCACATGGAGGGCTTACAGCTGATTTCCTAAGATGGCTTAACAAGGATCTGCTGGATGCTGATATAGAGGAGGTTATTGCAACGGTAAACGATGCTCCACATGATTATCTCTGGAATGATAAATCACCCTTATGGTTCAGACCACAGTATGAGACCCGAGAGATGTTCAGAGCAGATACATACAAACAGGTGGTAGGGCATACACCGGTGGAGAAGATATTTGAAAAAGACGGCATCATATCGACAGATGTGTTCTCGACCTATAGAGATGGAAGACAAATTGGAGAGTCTGCGATGATTGTTATTGATTCGGAAACCGGAGAATATGAGAAGATAGAGGTTATGGGGAAACTGGGAGTGTGATAAGGATGAAGGAACATACACAGCAATATTCAGATTTTATTAATTCATTACAATCCAGGATACAGGCATTGGAGGATGAAAACCGATTTTTGAAAGAGCGTTTGGATGAAGCCGGTGTTTCGTATGCGGATATTGTGTCTGGCGACGCTGAAGGAGCTGTGGAAGTGTATGACCCGGATCAGAGTGCTCGTATAAAGAAATTTGATGTTACGGATAAGATTGCAAGTGATGCAAAGGCGGAGATGAAGAGAGTTGTTGCAATTTAAATGTAGTAAATGAGGCAAAGGCGTAGGGGTACGTTTTGGTATTTGTACCCCTAATTTCTCAAAAATACGAGATTTTATGAGAAAATATGAGAAAATACATGATTTTGAAAAAGTTCCACAAAGCCTGTAAAATCAAGACTTGAGACTATGTGAGAGGATATAAGATATTATGATTAAAGTACTTTTCATCTGTCACAGCAGTTTAGTTTTACTATAATGTAGGGTTTGGCAAAGTGGGGCAGAGTACGGCATAATATGTCGGGAAAACGCATAAATACTACGGTTTAGACTACTAAGGCGCAGGATTTGACGTTTACGAAACGCTCCTATTACTGGGGCGTTTTTTCGATGGAAAAATGATAATGGTGACGATATAATAAATGGGAAAGAACTGGAATTTTGAGATGGAAGATGTGTTAAAATTTTTAATATAAAAACGGAGAGCGTATATGGTAAAAGGATTTATTATATATAAAAATGGGAAGATTCCTTTTGTAATAGATAAATACAGAATGGAATTATTTACTGATGATAAAATATTGAATGACTTTATGCAGGAACATAATAAAAAGAGAAATTATATTCTTTCAGGAGTATATTTTAGCCTTGGGACGGAACCCAGAAAAATAACCATCCTAGTTGAGCATTCATTGGGAAGTACTTGCTATCTGTCTTGTTACATTGTGGAAAATCTTCATGTGAAAGAGGGATATAACGAAATTGGTATTCAGTCGTCATATTTAGATGACGTTTTTCGGTATAAATATAACTATATCGATTTATCAAGAACTGGGATAAATTTTGCTGTAGATATTAAAGAGGTATATTCAATTCCGTTTGAAATGGGAGACAATACTTATAATCTAAAGTACTGTATAGGACACAACGGAAACTTGGGTTTATTAGAGGATTTTGAACGTAATGGAGATGTGAGGATAAGGCTTAAAGAAGGGACAATCTTAGAGTGTGCTGAAATTGTACGCACTTTGCATAGGTTTTCCATGTTTATGAATTCACAAGCAGATGTTTCTTTTAAAAGAATTGCTCTGTATAATGATGGTATGCTGGCAGGGTGGTTTTGTTCTGATAATATATGTGAAGATAACATTTCTGTAAAAGATGTAATGTTTTTTGAACTTGATGTTATGAAGTTTGTACCTAAGATTTTGAATAATATTGCTCAGGATTGTGGAAGTAAAATAACTAGAAGTGTTCCGTTAGGTCATTTATCAAATACAAAAACAGAATATTCACCGCAACGGTTCATTGAGCAGGTTATGGCTTTTGAATATTTATTTGAAAAAATAGAACCAAAGAAAGCAAAAAGTAAAAGTTGGACGTTAAAAAAGGAATTAGTATTTATGTTTGATCTATTTCCTGAAATATTAGAGAAGTCAACTCTTAATACTCAAATGGTGAGTGAAGAGATAAAGAAAACAAGGATTGATATTGTACACGGATATGCATATTATTATGATTTTGCTTCAGATAATAAATTACAATATATTATTATTCAGTTTGATAGGCTGATTAAAGTGATGAGTTTAATGTGGGTGGGATTTTCAAATGAGGAAATAATGGAGTTTCTTCGTTTATGATAAAAAAGGAGTGATAGAGATAGGTATTACAAAAAAACAACACTATGTCTCGCAAGGTATTCTAAAACATTTTGCAGACCAGCAGAAGAAAATTTATGAATTGTTTATTGATAAGAGTATAGTTACGAAAAAAAGCATTGTTGATACAATGTCACAGAATTATGTTTATGAACATTCTAAGATAGAAAAAAATTCCATAGAGGATTTATTTGCTAAGTTTGAATCTAAGGCATTTCCATTGATTGATTCTTTAATAACTGAAATAGAAGAATATTGTAGAGATGGAGATAATATTATTCCGTTTAAGGATAAAATAGACAGTATTATTCCATATGTTTTGTTGTTTTATTTTAGGAGTGGGGCATTATTGCGGGAGTATTCAATGGATGCTGAGAATCCAAAGGAAGTTCGGGTTGAAAGAATGCTTCTGAATATAATGGATGTAGGATATATTAGGGGGCTGCGCAATACAATTTGTAATTGCTATAAATGTGCCATTATCTGTGATGAGGAAGAAAAACTTTTATTGAGTGATCAATATGTTTCTACTGTCGCATTAAAATATAAAAATCGATTTTCTAATGCATCCAATAGGCAAATCGGGATGAAAGATACAATGATATTAATTCCTTTATCATCAAAGTTCTATATTGTATTTTTCTATGGCAGATGTCCGGTTTATATAAAGGAAAATAAGTTTGTTAAATTGGATGAGAAAGAAGTGCAGGAAATAAATGATGTCATTTACCAAAATTCATATGTTAAATGTGTAGGGAAGACAGAAGATGAACTAGAACGCGTTAAAAATGTTCATTTTGAAACCTTTAGCCCAACTAAATGTATTATGAAATATAGTGACGGAAGTATTCAAGATAGGATTATAAAAAGAGAAGTATTTTTCTATGAAGAAGACAAGGATATGAATGCCCATTCCTTTGATTATATGTCTACATATAAAACAAGTATAGAAGGTAAGATTGGAAGGAATGATAAATGTGTATGTGGAAGTGGAAAGAAGTATAAAAAATGTTGTATAAGCAAATATGAAAAAGCTGCACGAATATTACAGGATATATATAATCAAAAAAATGTTGATTACACCATTCCGGGAGCCCGTGTTGTAGAAGATTCTATATTGGAATATGAGGGACCGCAAGAAAAATTGAAAAACAAGCATGATAAAGATATTATTGAAAAAATAATAGAACTATCAGAAAAAGAAGAAATTCGTAAAAAACCTTAGTAGTAACCCTTACCCTTTTACTACTAATTTTACTACTAACAGGTAGTAATAACTTGCTTCATCTTGCCGTATTTTGCCAAGATGGCAGACTAAGTGCACATTTCGCAAATACCCGGCAATCCTTGCAAAACAGGGCATATCGGGGCAAAACAAGGAGAAACAAAACAATGATAAAGATACTTTTCATCTGCCACGGCAGTATTTGAAGAAAATGCGGAAAACGCTGAATTTACGGTATATTTAGGACTCAAAGAGAGAGTTTTACTAAGAATTTACTAAGAAAGAAATTAGTAAGAAATCTCTAGCACGAATTTAGAAAAATGAAACTTAGGACTTTATTAGTTGCTAAATGCAATTAGTAGAGTCCTTTTTATTTTCAAAAAGAAAGAGGAGGTTCTAAAAATGAACAGTACAGCGTTAGGAGCAAAGGAAACAAAGAAGGAAAACATTATTTTTATCAGCGATGCACATGAGAAATTCTACTATGAGAAGTTAGAAGAAGTAAGGTATCAGGATGTGTACCACAAGGCACTCTGCTATTGCCTTGGCATCAGCGACGATACCAGAAGAAACGTTAAAAGTATTTATGATTTTAAGACAGGCTGTGTAAAAACAGAATGTTTGCACGAAGGTTGGCAGACCAGCGGAAGTGTAAAGGTGGTCAGAATGGCATTTAATCTTTATTGCAACGGGACACCGAGCGTGGATGACTACAAGGACACCGAGGAACAGATAAACGAGTGCAGGCAATATTCAGTGGAGGAATTGTTCTGCTGTGCCTATGCACCATATTTTTGGCAGGCAATACAGATTCGTTATCCGGAGTATGCAACGTATAACAAGAAACTGTATGCCCTGTTTGGAGGAGCAGACTAATGTTGAAAGTCAGATTGATGGGTACGAAGAACGATATTACATGGTTTGGAAAGATTTTGAAGCGTAACCCGAAAATAGAAGTTACCGAGTTTTCAGATTTATACCCGAATAAGGGTACCAAGAAGTTTTACAGGGCTTATGTGGAAGTAAGCAAAAGAAACATAGCAGAAAAATAGCAGGAAGAAAAGGAGAATTTCATTATGTGTAAAATAATCGCAATCGCAAATCAGAAGGGTGGAGTTGGAAAGACCACCACAACAAGTAATTTAGGAATCGGATTGGCAAAGCAGGGAAAGAGAGTGCTGTTAATTGATGCGGATGCACAGGGCAGTCTTACAGCAAGTTTAGGTTTTAAGGAGCCGGACAAGCTGGAGATCACTTTAGCAAATGTGCTTGCAAATATCATCAATGATGAGGAAATTGATACAGATTACGGTATCCTGAAGCATGAGGAAGGCATTGACCTGATGCCGGGGAACATTGAATTGTCCGGTCTGGAGGTATCACTGGTGAATGTGATGAGCCGTGAGGTTGTGTTGCGTTCTTATGTGGAATTGGTAAAAGATAGATACGATTACATACTGATTGACTGTATGCCTTCCCTTGGTATGATTACCATAAATGCCTTTGCATGTGCTGACAGTATTCTGATACCTGTGCAGGCGGCATATCTGCCCGTGAAAGGTCTTGAACAGCTTATTAAAACCATTGGAAAAGTAAAACGCCAGATTAACCCGAAATTGGAAATTGAAGGTATTCTGCTGACGATGGTTGACAGCCGGACGAATTATGCAAGGGACATCAGTGCCATGCTTGTAGAGAATTATGGAAGTAAAGTGCGGATATTTGAAAACAGTATTCCGATTTCTGTAAGAGCAGCGGAAATTTCAGCAGAGGGTGTCAGTATTTTTCAGCACGATCCGAAAGGCAAGGTTGCAGGTGCCTACCAGTCATTGACAGAGGAGGTGCTTGACAATGAATAAGAGAGGAAGTGCAGACAAAATCAAATTAAGCAGTTTTGACGATTTGTTTGGCACGCAGGAAGCGAGTACAGGTACAGAACAGGTGCAGGAGATACCACTTTGTGAGCTGCATGAGTTCAGAGGACATCCGTTTAAGGTGCTGGATGATGAGAAAATGCAGGAAACAGTGGAGAGCATTAAAAACTATGGTGTGCTAATGCCCGGTATTGCAAGACCGAGAGCAGAAGGCGGCTATGAAATCATTGCCGGGCACCGTAGGAGACATGGCTGTGAACTGGCTGGACTGTCTACAATGCCAATGTTTGTCAGAGATTACACGGATGATGAAGCCACAATCATCATGGTAGACACGAATATTCAGAGAGAAGATATTCTACCAAGTGAGAAGGCAAGAGCTTATTCCATGAAGTATGAAGCCATGAAACATCAGGGGAAAAAGGGTGCCGGAAACAGTCTGGATGAAGTGGGAGAAGCTGCCGGGGAAAGTGGCAAGACGGTTCAGCGGTATATCTGGCTTTCTCGGTTATCTGATGAACTGTTGGAAATGGTTGATAAGAAGAAAATCGGTCTGGTGCAGGGCGTTGATATATCGTTTCTTACAGAGCAGGCACAGGAATGGGTGCAGGCTATCATGGAAGAAACCGGAACAAATATTTCCACTGTCCAATCAGCAAAATTGAAGGAGTATGGGAAAAAGGGAGAGCTGACCATGCCGATGGTAAGGCTCATTCTGACAGAGGAAAAGCCAAGGGAGAGAAAGGTTACATTAAAAGCAGAGAAAATCAGCAGGTATTTTCCGGAGGAGTATTCGGAAAGCGAAATAGAAAAAGTCATTATAGAGCTTTTGGAGGCATGGCAGAAAAAACAGTAAAGGAGGCGGTAAAAATGGGCGATACAATCAAGTTCGATTATTATTACGGAATCGAAGCAGAGCAGTTTTCTTTTTACCGTGTTCCACGGCTGTTGATTAAAGATGAGCGTTTCAAGGGGCTTAGCAGTGATGCCAAGCTCCTGTACGGTCTGATGCTTGACAGAATGTCCTTATCCATGAAAAATGGGTGGCTTGATGATGAAAACAGGGCGTATATTATATATACGGTAGATGCAATTATGGAGGATTTGGGCTGCGGAAAGGACAAGGCAATAAAAGTCCTTGCAGAATTAGATACAAATAAAGGGATTGGTCTGGTGGAGAGAATCCGCAGAGGGCTTGGAAAACCGGATATTATTTATGTGAAAAATTTTGTTGTTTCGCAGGAAACAGAGAAAAAGCCTGATAAAATACAAGCGGATAGTGATGCACTTGCAGAGGTCGGAGATGCCGATTTGCAGAAGTCGGAAAAACCGAATTCAAGAAGTCTGAGAAGCCGACTTCAAGAGGTCGGAAAAACCGACTTCAGGAACTCGGAAAATCAGACTTCAAGAGGTGGGCAAAACGGACTTCAAGAGGTCGGAAATTCAGTCCCTATTTATACTAACTATAATCAGACTGATCAGAATTATACTGATATGAATAATATCAATCCTATCAATCAATCGGAAAGTGAGCAGAAAAAGCATGATTCGATGGATGGGATGGAGGATGTAAACGCATACATAGAGCTGATTAAGGAAAATATTGAGTACGAGCATCACATGAAATATGCTGTTTGGCAGGACAAGGCATTGTATGAGGAACTGTTTGAGGTTATCTGTGAGATTGTATGCGTAAAGCGTACCACAGTAAAGGTTGCAGGAGAGGATTATCCGTATGAGCTTGTGAAATCCAAGTTTTTGAAGCTGGACAGCGGACATCTGGAATATGTGATGGGCTGTATGAAAAATACTACTACGAAAATTGCAAATATCAAATCGTACATGGTGACGGCATTGTATAATGCTCCTTCTACGATAAATCATTATTATCAGCAGGAGGTGCAGCATGATATGTATGGAGGAGGATGGCATGAAAAAGGTATTGTTTGAGATAGTGGTTCCGGCGGTTGTTCTGGTACTCTGGATGATTACCTGTTATCCGGTATGTTGCAAAGCAGAAGGGTTTGATTATTTCCTTTACTGGATACTGGTGGGATGCCCTTACGGTATCCGGAAAATGTGTCTGTATTTGATACCAAAGAATTTTGGAATTGCCGGAAGCATGGGTGTATTTGCACTTAACTGTATAATTGGTGGTTTGATAGGTGGCATTGTTGTGATAATGAGAATTGCAAAGATATTTACGGAGATAATAAAAGTGATAGGCGGACACTTTTGGACACAATGTCCAAAGGAATAAAAGGGCAACAAAAAAGGCATTGTCGGCTAATCATCCACAACAATACCTTTATTTGTCATCCGGAACATATTCCATGATATCTTCAATCCGGCAGTCAAGTATCTGACACAGTCTGTTCAGAATAATGGTTTTTACTACCATGTTTTGCCGGAGCCGTTGAAGCTGTGCTTTGTCAATGCCATAATCTTTGATAAGCTGGTACTGACTGATGTTCTTGGCTTTCAGCGTTTGCCAGAGAGGGTCATATTTAATCATACAGGCAACTCCTTTCCTCTCTTGTATTTTAAATGGAGAAAACCTATAATAATATGGTGCGTGTGCGCACCATAAATATGCAGATTAATATAGAAAAATAGATGTTAAAATAAATGGTCGAACAGTAACAGGAGGGATTTATATCTTGAAAAAAAGCTATATTACAGAAGCCGAAAAAGAAAAGTGCAGACAGGTTGCCGATGCATTTGCAGAGCTGTATGAGCTTGAAAATATACTTGTCATGGATGCCGGAAGATATGGCTTTGTAAAATTGCAGTATTATACAGAGAATCAGGGTTTTGATAATGTATATACTTTTACGGACTGCCGGAGTCTGTTTGAAGATCTCTGGGTGGAATGGCTGGATACGAAACTTTATCTGATGGCAAAGGGCACACCACTTTTGGAAAAAGGATATAAAGGTATATTTGAAAGCATTCCGGAAGAAAAGAAAAAAGAGCTTATGGATAAAAAAGCCGATTTTGCAAAAAAGGCAGGAATAGAATTATAGGAATAACAGCGTCAGGGCAGTTATGGGTCGAGAGATTTGTAGCTGCTCTTTTTTATTGCTTTTGGACATTGTGTCCAGAAGCGGAAAGGAGAAAGCCGGATATGGAATCAATGAGAGATGTTAATCGTGTAATGGAACGGGAGATAGCAAAGGGGAGCAGCCCTTTGAAGTTAGACCATATTGAGTTCGGAGAATATTCGTATCAGGAGATAACATCAAAAGAGAAGCTGCTGGAGGTATTGTCTTATCTGCTGAGAATAGGAGATTTCAGTCAGTATGCCGGGAAAACGGTTACCAATAATGTTTATATGGACTTGCAGGGTAAGAAGCCTGTATTCAAAAGAACTAAGGCAGCGATGCAGAGAAATAATATTTTTGAAACAATCAAAAGGTATGCAAAGAAGCTAAAGCCGGAGTATAATGGAGATGTATATTTGGAAACGGTCAGATGTTATTTTACGATACCGGAAGAAAATCTGGAGAAGTGCCGATATACATATCAGGGAAACGAAACATACGCATTTCTGATGTCGGACAAGTACATCTTGGGGTTATATACGCATTGTCTGGTAGCAAGGAAAGTTGCTGCAAGTACAGGGGTGCAGGTGGAAGGCTTTACGGAAAAAGAGTATGGAATGGTAAGACTGGAGAATGTGGGGGATGTTTTGTTTCAGGCGTTGTTGTTGGATGATGTAAAACTTCATAGTAAAAAAATGTATATGGATTTCTGCATAGTATATGTGAGTTAATTAAGAGTCATGTAGTAGATGTTATTATTTAATATAAAGTTGTTTCATTAAAAAGATGGTGTTATTATGGATATTGAATTTTACAATTTACTAAATTTAAAATTTAAAAAAAACGGGATATACCTGAAATATGGGATAAGATTGTCAATAATATAGATGATTTTATATCGGATTTTTTGAAATCTTTTGATATTGATATAGATTTTTTATATACTACGAATGTTGCAACGGTGTACAAAGGGAACATAATAAAAAACTTAATAATGGACTGCCAATCTTACACAAAGTACCGCCCAAACGAGACTACGGGCGGTATTTTTGTATCATGGCGGAGAAAGGAGGAACTTCCCACGGGGGCTTGACTGAAAAGTTGAGCCTCTTTTTTCATGCCAAAAAACAGGAGGTAAATGCTTATGGCAGATGATAAAACCACAAAAACGCCGGAACAGCCGGTAACGGATAGCGGGCCGGGCAAGGAAACGCCTCCCGCTCCCCCAAAAGAGCCGGAGAAGGTTTCCGTTTCTCCGGAGCCGGGAAAAAAGACGGAACCAGAGGTAAAGAACCCACAGGTTTCCGTCTATAACTTCGCTGAAATTATGAAGGAAAAGAAAGCCGAGGAACGGGCGGCAACTCCCGGCGTGGAAAAGCCTGACCCGGCAAAAGTGGAGAAACCGGAAAAGCAGCCGGAGACTCCGAAAAAAGCAGAGGAAAAACCCAAAGAGCCGGAACAGCCGAAGCGACGGGGCCGTCCCCCGAAAGCAGATAAGGACAAGGCCGCAGCCCCGAAGTCCAAAGCCCCCGCACAGAAACCGGAAAAGACGGTCAAAAAGGAGCCGGAGAAAAAAACGGCTCCAACGGTACAGGCCGCTCCCACTCCGAAGGAACCTGAAAAGCCGCAGGATGCACCACGCCGGGGCAAGGAACAGATCGTCTATATCAAGCTGAACGAGCTCCACGCCTTCAAGAACCATCCCTTTGAAGTCCGGGACGATGAAGAAATGCGAGCTATGGTGTCCAGCGTCAAGGACAAGGGCGTGACCCAGCCCGCTATTGTCCGTCCCCGTGAGGATGGCGGCTATGAGATCGTGTCCGGCCACCGCCGCCAGAAAGCCAGCGAGCTTGCCGGGTATGCGGATATGCCCTGTATCGTCCGAAACCTGACGGACGATGAAGCCATCACGCAGATGGTCGAGGACAATCTCAACCAGCGTGAAGAAATCCTCCCCAGTGAGCGGGCCAAAGCCTTGAAAATGCAGCTTGAGGCTATCAAGCACCAGGGCTCCCGCACTTCGGGCCAGATTGACCCGAAGGACGCAGGAAAACGCTCCAACGAAATTGTGGCCGAGCGTAATAAGATGGCGGTCAAACAGGTGCAGCGGTATATCCGGCTCAATGAGCTGGTTCCCGACTTGATGAAGCTGATGGATGAAAAAAAACTGGGCTTTACTACGGCGGTGGAGCTTTCCTATATCGGCAAGAAGAACCAGAACTATATCGCCGTTGCCATTGACAGCCAGCAGTCCTCGCCTTCACAGGCGCAGGCAAAGCGTATGCGGGAACTGGACGAAAAGAAGCTGCTCAACGGGGATGTGATCGACGGCATTATGATGGAGGACAAAAAGGAGGTAGACAAAGTGATTTTGACAGGTGCGGAACTGAGCAAGTATTTCGGCAAGGAAACTACGCCGAGGGAAATGAAGGACCAGATCATCAAGCTGCTGGACGACTGGAAGGGTCAGCAGAAGGAACACGAAAAACCGGAGAAGAAAACCGAACAGGAAAAGTAAGCTAAAACTTCGGGTCAGCATGGCCCGAGGATTGCGGGGCTCTGCCCCGCGCCCCGAAGCTCTGGAGATATAAATGATTCCCCGTCGCCAGTTATTCCGTAGCATAGCCGGGAAAATCAGTCAAGGGCAGCGCCGCCGCAGGCGGTGCCAGAGGCACCCTTGACGGATTTCTCCCGGTTATGCTTTTTCCCGGTCAAGCGACGGGGATATAAATTCTCCAGAGCCGTTCCCCTTCCCGGGGGAAGGGGCGGAGGGATTGGGCGAACTCTTGCTTTTCCCTAAACCAAAACAGAAATGGAGGCTCAACCAATGAAACGACCTTTAGCGTACCTGACCGCCGCATGGAGCGGCGAGCCGGATGTTGATATGGAGCTGGCGGCTCACTACTGCCGCCTTGCTTATGAGGCGGGCTTTTCCCCGATCTGCCCGCTCTTGTACCTGCCGCTGTTTTTGAATGACAGCGTTCCCGAGGAACATAAGGCCGGGATTGATATGCGCCGGGATATGCTGCGGCGTTCTCATACCCTGATCGTCTGCGGCAGCGTTGTGGACGAGGATGTGAAAAACGATATTGCGGTTGCCGGACGGCTGGGCATTGCGGCGACAACGCTGGAAGGGGTGCTTGCCGTGAAGGGACACGGCACCCCGGGCCATGCCGGACATTAAGCTGGGGAGCCTTTTCGACGGGATCGGCGTGTTCCCTCTGGCTGCTTCCCGGTGCGGTATCCGTCCGGTCTGGGCCAGCGAGATTGAAAAAGCGCCCATCTCCATAACCAAAAGGCACTTTCCCGATATGGCGCATTTGGGAGATATTACGAAGGTGGACGGCGGGAAAATCCCGCCGGTCCATGTGATAACCTTCGGTTCCCCCTGTCAGAACCTTTCTCTGATCGGCAACCGCTCCGGCCTTGCCGGGGCAAAATCAAGCCTGTTCTATCAGGCGTTTCGTATCATACAGGAAATGAGGGATGCTACTGATAACCTATATCCAGCTATCGCTGTTTGGGAAAACGTCATGGGAGCGTTTTCTACAAATGACCGGATGGACTTTAGAGCCGTCCTATCCGCCTTCTCGGACACCGAAGTTCCAATGCCTCCTTCGGGAAGATGGGGAAATGCCGGAATGGTGCGAGGGGGAACGCCTGATGTGTGCTGGCGGCTCATGGACGCCCAGTATTGGGCAGGCACCCGAAGGCTGGCACGAAGGCAGCGGATTTTCGTCGTGGCGGATTTTGGAGGCAGACGTGCCGCAGACATACTATTTAAGCCCCGTCCAATGCTCCCACTTCCTCCGCCTTGCGGAGAGGGCGGGCGGGCCGCCGCCGAAGGAGATCGAACAGCTTCTTTTGAAACAGGGCGGCAGATACCAGTCATCCACCCCTTTCAGTGCTTCCGTATGCGGGGAGCGGCAAAAAGGCAGGAAGAAACGGCCTTCCGAAACAGCTTCGGATTACCAACTGACCCTTTTCCCACTCTTTTAGCCAGTGACGTGACGCCCTTCGCCTTCTGGTATGAGGGCGACCCGGAGGGCGGCTGTATCCGTTTTCTGACGGAAACGGAAAGCGAACGGCTGATGGGGCTGCCAGAGGGCTGGACAAAGTACGGGGCGGACGGCGTGGAGATCCGGCCTCTGCAACGCTACAAGGCGCTGGGGAACGCGATTGCCCTCCCTTGCGCCGATTACATTATGGCCGGGATCTATGAGGTGCTGGCTGACCGGGCCGGAAAGGAGGAATGAGCCCATGTTTGAAGCCTATATAACCAACACCGCCCTGTACCCCTTGATGGGGATTGAGGTAGGGACAACGGTACATTTCCCCACGACGACACAGGAGTTGCAGGCCGCCCTTGCCAAAATCGGGATAGACGGGAAACGGTACAGCGAAGTGTTCTTTACCAGCTTTGACAGCGATGTGCTGGGGCTCTACGATCATCTCTACGAATGTGAGAACATCGACGAGCTGAACGAGCTGGGCCACGCCCTGCTGGAAGTACGGGATAAGGGCGGACTGGAAACCTTTGAAGCCGCTCTTGTCTTGGGAAACCACACACGGAGCGTGAAGGATTTGATAAACCTGACGCAGAACCTTGACCTTTACCGCTTTTACCCGGATATTTCCGATGATGAAGGGCTGGGCCGCCTTTACGCCGACGAGCTTGGGACCATCGACATACCGGAGCACATTCAGAACTACTTCGATTATGAAGCATACGGGCGGGATGTGCGTATCAACGAGGGCGGCGTATTCGCTCCCGGTGGATATGTGTCGGCAGTCCCGGAGGGCTTCAAGGAGTATTACCACGGGCCGCAGGACATTCCGCCGGAACACCGGATATTTGCCTATCCTGAAAAGGCCGAACCTGTCCACTCCATTCTCGTTGCACTCAAACGGTTTCAAGAAGCCCCGCCCGCTCCGAAAAAGGACAAGGCGGGGCCTTCCCATGAAGAACGGTAGGACTTCGGGCCAGCATGGCCCGAAGCATGAAGGAGGTGCATACCATCAACTATTACCCTATCAATGAAGGAGCCGCCCGCCGGGCAAAGGAAATGAACAGCTTTTCCGACTACAAGGAAGGGAGCGCAACGGCGGAATACCGGGCAATGGTGGACAAGGCCGCCGCCATAGCGGAAAAGCAGAAATCCCGGGTGGCCCCCATGTACCATGAGAAGATCGACCATTTGTTAGACACCTATGCCCGAAAGCTGGCTGAAAACATGAACCAGGGCTTTGCCATTGACGCAAGGGTTCCCTCTGTGATGATCGCCGGACCTGCCAATTTCCCGGTGGGGAAGAAGGAAAAACAGAACCGGGCCCGGGACAGCAACATGGAGGAATGGCAGTATATTCAAGGGCTGCTGGATAAGATACGCAGTACCGGCATGGGCGGGATCAGCGCCGATGACCCGGCAGCGATTGAAAAGCTCCAGAAGAAGCTGGACGGGCTGGAACGCTCCCAGCTCATTATGAAGGAGGTCAACGCCTATTACCGCAAGCATGGCAAACTGGATGGCTGTGCGCTGCTGTCGCCGGACCAGATCGAAAAGCTGAAAGCAAGCATGGCGTCAAGCTGGCGGAGCGACCCGAGGCCCTTTGAAAGCTACCAGCTTACCAACAACAACGCGGAGATCCGCCGGGTAAAGGCCCGTATCGAACAGCTTTCCAAACAGGCACAGCAGGAATTTTCCGGCTGGGAGTTCGATGGGGGTCGTGTGGAAATGAACCGGGAGGACAACCGCTTGCAGGTGTTCTTTGACGGAAAGCCTGACGCGGACACCCGGGCCGAGCTGAAAAGCAGCGGCTTTCGTTGGGCTCCCAGCGTGGGTGCATGGCAGAGGCAGCTCACGGACAACGCCATCCGGGCGGCTGACCGGCTGGAATGTATCAAGCCGCTGTCCGGCGAAAAGCCCTCCCAGCTTCAAAAGAAGCCCTCTATCTTGCAGACCATGCGGGAACAGGGCGAAAAAGTCCAGACGGAGCCGGAAAAGAAAGCTCCGTCCGGCAGGGATGCCGAGCGGTAAGCCTCGGGCCACATTGGCCCGAGGCTTTCTGTTCGCCGAGATTGTACGGGGGCCTCCCGGATAGCGGGAACCCCGACGGAAAGGAGGTTTTATGCAGGAAGAAGTAAACCAAAAAACGGTTGCCCTTTCGATCAGGACAACGAAGCTCACGGGAAAAGTGCTGGCTGCCGCTCTTGGGAAGGTGGTGCGGACGCTGCAAAAGCACCACCGGAAGGCGCTGACCCCACAGGGACGCCAGAGTGTGAAAAAGCTGATGAACCACTATGGCGGCAAAAGCGCCATGCCCTATGTGGGAGCCCCGAAGGATTTTGACCGGATCGCGAAGGAGTTCCATGTGGACTACGCTTTCCATAAAGTGAGCCCCGGCCATTACCTGCTGTTTTTCAAAGCCAATCAGGCGGACGCTATCACGGCGGCCTTCCAGAAGTACAGTGCAAAGGTGCTGGACAAAGAGCAGGACAAGCCTTCTATCCTCGGCCAGCTTCGGAAATTCACGGAGCAGATCAGGACGCAGGCAAAGGAGAAGCAGCGGACCAGAGAGGCGGTGAAGGACGGACGTTGAGTGACAAGATCAGAAAATATGTGCTCCCCAACCTGCCGTACCTCTTTGTGTTCTGGTTCTTCTCCAAAATCGGGACGGCCTACCGGACTGCACCCGGCACAGACTTCGGGACAAAGCTCATGGGGATGCTCGACACCTTCCCGAAAGCCTTTGAAACCTACTGGCCGGGGCTGGGCGGTATTGACCTGCTGGTGGGCCTTGCCGGTGCGGCTGGGATGTATCTGCTGATACAGTCAAAGATCAGGAAGGCAAAAAAATTCCGGCGGGATGCGGAGTACGGCACCGCCCGCTTTGGAACAAAGGAGGATATAAAGCCGTTTGTAGACCCTAAATTTCAGAACAATGTCATTTTAACCGGGACGGAGTTCCTTACCATGAACACCCGTCCGAAGGTACCTGCCAATGCCCGGAACCTAAACGCCTGTGTCATCGGCTCGTCCGGCTCGGGAAAGACAAGGTTCTGGCTGACCCCGCAGCTCCTTCAAGCCCATTCCTCGTATGTGGTGGTAGACCCGAAGGGCGGCACCCTCGACCAGTGCGGGCGGTTCCTGCAAAGGGAAAAATACAGGGTGCGGGTGTTCAACAGTATCGACTTCTCCAAATCCATGCACTACAATCCGCTGGCCTATATCAAGACGGAAAGCGATGTTTTGAAATTCGTTACCGCCCTGATTGCCAATACCAAAGGCGATGGCAAGGAGGGCGACGAGTTCTGGACAAAAGCCGAAACCCTTTTGTACTGCGCCCTTGTGGCCTATATCGTCTTTGAGGGGCCGGAGGAAGAACGCAACATGAATACGCTGGTGGAAATGATAAACAGCATGGAAGTCCGGGAGGATGACGAAACCTTCAAAAACGCGGTGGACTATATGTTTGACGGGCTGGAGCGCCGGAGTCCCCAGCACTTCGCTGTAAGGCAGTACAAGAAGTACAAGCTGGCAAGCGGCAAGACGGCTAAGAGCATACTGATTAGCTGCGGGGCCCGCCTCGCTCCCTTTGACATTCCCCAGATTCGGGAGATCATGTCCTATGACGAGCTGGAGCTTGACCGGCTGGGGGATGAAAAATCGGCGCTGTTTTTCCTTATCAGCGATACGGACACCACCTATAACTTTCTTGTGGCCCTCGCTTTCTCGCAGATGTTCAACCTTCTGTGTGAACGGGCCGACAACACCTACGGCGGACGCCTGCCCCATCATGTACGGGTGCTGTGGGACGAGGCGGCCAACACGGGACAGGTGCCGGGGCTGGAAAAAATCGTTGCCGTTATCCGTTCCCGGGAGATCAGCCTGACGCTCTTTTATCAGGCCATGAGCCAATGCAAGGCGCTGTACAAGGACCATTCCGAAACCATCATGGGAAATATGGACAGTATCGTGTTCCTCGGAGGCCGGGAGGCTTCCACCCTAAAGGATATTTCGGAAAACTGGCTGGGCAAGGCCACTATCTCCATGCAGACCGAGGGCCGAAGCCGGGGTCAGTCCGAGAGTTACAGCCAGAATATGCAGCGGCTTGGCCGGGAGCTGATGACGACCAGCGAGATCACCACCATGCCGGGAGACAAGTGTATCTTGCAGCTTCGAGGGCTTCCGCCCTTCTTTTCTCCCAAATACGATTTGAAAAAGCACCCCAACTACAAGTACACAGCCGAGTTTGACAAAAAGAAAAATGCCTTCCACTTGGAAAGCCTGTTCCGCCACCGGCCATTGAGACTAAAGCCGGAGGACGAATACACGGTGTACGAGGTGGACGGCTCCGACACAGACGAAGAAGCTGACCTTTTGAATTTCGACGATCTGGACAGCGACGAGTTTGTGTAACTTCGGGCCATGATGGCCCGAAGCGCCGCCAATGTGGGCGGCTTTTTTTGTACCCAAAACCAACAAACAAAATGGAGGAACGTATATGGAATTTTTCAACTCTGCTATCGACATTCTCAAGATTCTGGTCATGGCGCTGGGCGCTGGTCTGGCGGTGTGGGGCGTCATCAATCTGCTGGAAGGTTACGGGTCCGACAACCCCGCGGCAAAGAGCCAGGGCATTAAGCAGCTCATGGCGGGCGGCGGTGTCGTCCTGATCGGTATGCAGCTTATCCCTCTGCTGTCCGGCCTGTTCAGCTAACCCTTACCCGTTGTCCCTTTTTCCAGAAAAGGAGCTGATGTATGGACTTTATCATCGACGCAATCGTTGAATGGCTCAAAGGTTTGCTTGTCGATGGTATCATGGGAAATCTGGATGGCCTTTTCAATAACGTCAATCAGAGCGTTGGCGAGATCGCCACACAGGTAGGCACGACCCCGGCGGACTGGAACGCCGGGGTCTTTTCCATGATACGGCAAATCTCTGAAACCGCCATCCTGCCAATCGCCGGGGTCATCCTCACTTTTGTAATGACCTATGAGCTGATACAAATGCTCATTGACCGCAACAACCTCCATGACGTTGACACATGGATGTTTTTCAAGTGGGTGTTCAAAACCTTTGTGGCGGTAATGATTCTGACGAATACCTTCAATATCGTGCTGGCCGTCTTTGACGTGAGCCAGCACGTCATCCAGCAATCGGCGGGCATTATCCAGAACGGGACAGAGATCACAACGGATGTAATGGACAGTCTGCGGACCGAGCTGGAGGCAATGGAGTTAGGACCCCTGTTTGGTCTCTGGCTCCAGTCATTCCTGATTCAGCTTACCATGATTGCCTTAAACATCGTGATCTTCGTTATCGTATATGGCCGTATGATTGAAATTTACTTACTCACAAGTTTGGCACCCATCCCGTTTGCCACCGTCCCCAACCGGGAAACCGGACACATGGGGCAGAACTATTTCCGCTCCCTCTTTGCGGTGGGCTTTCAAGGCTTGCTCATTTTGGTCTGTGTCGCCATCTATGCGGTGCTTATCCAGAGTATCGCCACCGACGGCGACCCCATCGGGGCGATCTGGGGCTGTGTGGGCTATACGGTGCTGCTGTGTTTTACCTTGTTCAAAACGGGCAGCCTTGCAAAATCCATCTTCGGCTGCCATTAAGAGGCTTCGGGCCATGCTGACCCGAAGCGGAAAGGAGACGGTATGCCACGGCGCTACAAACAGGGTGCGGATAGACAGCCGCACCCTGCTTTCTACGGAAAGCTCCCCGAGGAATTTTCTAAAACAGACACCATGCGCTTCATGGTGGAAACCGATCTGAAACTGTCCGGGTGCGTATCGGCGGACACGCTGGCGGCACTCCGGGCGGAAGGCTATGACTACAAGGACGGGAACCTTGTTCCCGCCGGAAAGGAGGAAACCATGCAGGAAAAGACTGCGGACGCCACCCCCGCCGCACCGTTGAAGCTGGATGTAAGCGTGCGGGTCATCGAACCCGTGAAAAACCTGATGGGCTTTGCCAGCGTGAAATTCAACGACTGCTTTGTAGTGGAAAATCTGAAAATCGTGCAGGGCAGCAAGAGCCTTTTCGTGGGGATGCCCAGCCAGCCGGACGGCAAGGGCGGCTATCGGGATATGGCCTATCCCGTCACGAAGGAGTTCCGGGAACAGCTCAACACCGCTGTTCTGCAAGCCTATGAAGTAAAGCTGTAACAGATGGCGGAGCGCGGCTCTGCCGGGCGTGCGTCCATCAGCGAACAGCTCAAGGCCGGGAAAGCGGCTGCCGAACAGGCAAAAGCGGAACGGCCCCCGAAGGAAAAGCCCAGCCGTAGCGCGGAGCGTTGACCTCGGGCCATGCTGGCCCGAAGCGGAAAGGAGGCGAAACCCATGCCACGCAAACGGACGGGCTATGACGCGGCTTGCTACTATGACGGCAAGCTGCTGGGCCGCTGTACCAAAGCGGACAGCGACGCCTATACCCTGTTGATGAACGCCTGCGGCGGGGACGCCGCCCGTGTCCTGCGGGAATACGCCTACTTTTCCCCGGAGCTGAAGGCCATCTTGGAAAAGGCGGCTCTCATGCAGGCGGACCGGAGCCGGACGGGCGGGATGTTCCATGCGCCCCGGACCTCCCCGTGGGGAGAGGTGCAGAGCTGTGAAGTTCTCTGTCCGGGCGTGTTTCTGGTATCCACCGCCAGCCACGGCGGAACGATGGTTGCAAACGAGGTGGCCGCCGTCCTCTCTCCGGCGGCGAAAAAATGCGGTTTCAAGGACAAGGGCTATATCTGCTATGAGGAGGACGCACAGGAAAGCGTGGTGCTCCGGGAGCTGCTGGACAAAAAGCTCTGGAAGATCCCCGACCGTATCAAGGACAAAGAGCGGTTTGAAGAAAACCTCAATCAGTCCATCCGGCAATACAATCCCGAATACTGGCGGGCAAGGCAGAGCGGACGGGAGGCCGCCGAAGCCGCCCGCAGCACAGCCCCGGCCAAAGAGGCCGCAAGGTAGCTTCGGGCCATGTTGGCCCGAAGCGGCAAAGGAGGTGTAACGAAATGGCCTATGTGCCAGTACCCAAAGACCTGTCCAAAATCAAGACAAAGCTGGCCTTCAATCTCACGAAGCGCCAGCTTATTTGTTTTTCCGGCGCGGCGGCGGTGAGCCTTCCGGCCTACCTGTTTTCCCGTGGCAGTATCGGAAACAGCGCCGCCATGTTTCTGATGATCGGCCTCATGCTCCCGTTCTTCTTTTTCGCCATGTATGAGCGGGACGGCCTGCCGCTGGAAAAGGTGCTGAAAAACATCATCCGCACCCGGTTCCTCTATCCCCGGGTGCGGCCTTACAAAACCGAAAACTTCTATGCGCTGCTTGGCGCCAGAAAGGAGGCGCAGCCGATTGCAAAACAACAGAAGGGCCGGAAAGCCCGCAGGCAAAAAGCCTGACAAGACGGGCCTTCTCGGCCTGTTCACAAAGGGAAAGGACATTCCCACCACTGCCCAGCAGACCCTCCCTTACCGGGAAATGTACCGGGATGGGGTGTGCCGGGTGGAGGACCGCTATTACACCAAAACCATTGAATACGAGGACATCAACTACCAGCTCGCCCAGACCGAAGATCAGGCGGCCATCTTTGACGGATGGAGCGCCTGTCTGAACTACTTTGACAGCTCCTTGCCGTTTCAGCTTTCTTTCCTCAACCACCGGAGCCGCCCGGGCAGCCGGTACAGCGTCAACATCCCCATGCAGGAGGACGACTACAACAGCGTCCGGCGTGAGTATGTGGAAATGCTGGAGAACCAGATTGCCAAAAGCAACAACGGCATTGTCCGCACAAAGCTCCTGACCTTCGGTGTGAATGTGGAGGACCTCTCCACCGCAAGGGCGAGGTTGGAGCGTGTGGAGGCGGACATTTGCGGCAACTTCAAAAAGCTGGGCGTCAAGTGCCGCTCCCTCTCGGGGCTGGAACGGCTGGAGCTCCTTCACGGGCAGCTTCACCCCGGCGGCACCGACCCTTTCCGGTTTTCGTGGGATATGATACCCCAGACCGGCCTTTCCACAAAGGACTTTATCGCACCGGACAGCTTCGACTTCCGTTTCAGCCGCCTGTTCCGAGTGGGGACGACCTGGGGCGCTGCCTCCTATTTGCAGATTTTGGCCTCGGAGCTCTCGGACAAGCTGCTGGCGGAGCTTTTGGAAATGGATGCGGAAATGACCATCACCCTCCATATCCAGACCGTCGATCAGGCCGCCGCCGTGAAATCCATCAAGGCCAAAGTCTCAGACATTGACAAGATGAAGGTGGAGGAACAGAAGAAGGCCGCCCGGGCCGGGTACGACATGGACATACTCCCGCCCGACCTTGTAACTTACAGCAATGACGCAAAGACCCTCTTGGAAGATTTGCAGAGCCGGAACGAGCGAATGTTCCTGCTGACCTTCCTTGTGGTGAACATGGCCCCGACCCGCCGGGAGCTGGACAACGACCTGTTCACGGTGTCGGGTATCGTCCAGAAATACAACTGCACTTTGAAGCGGCTGGACTTCCAGCAGGAGGACGGTTTTCTTTCCAGCCTGCCGCTGGGCCATAACGGCATTGAGATCAAGCGCGGTATGACCACCAGCTCCACGGCTATTTTCGTTCCCTTTATGACCCAGGAGCTCCGCATGGACGGCGAGGCCGTCTATTACGGGCTCAACGCTCTTTCCCATAACGTCATCATGGCGAACCGGAAGAAGCTCAAAAATCCCAATGGCCTGTTCCTCGGCGTGCCGGGCTCCGGCAAATCCTTTGCCGCAAAGCGGGAGCTTGTGAACGTGTTCCTTGCTACCCGTGACCGGATTATCGTGGTGGACCCGATGGGCGAATACTCGCCCCTTATCAAGCGGCTGGGCGGGCAGGTCATCGAGATCGCCCCGGACAGCCCACACCACATTAACCCGATGGACATTGATTTGAGCTTCGACGAGGAAAACCCGATGGCGCTGAAAGCCGACTTTATCCTGTCACTGATGGAGCTGATCGTTGGCGGCAAGGATGGCTTGCAGCCGGTGGAGCGGACCGTCATTGACCGCTGTGTGCGCCAGATGTACCGGGAGCATTTGCAGAACCCGGAGACAGCGAAAATGCCGACCCTCCAAACCCTGTATAACCTGCTCTGTTCCCAGCCCGAGGGCGAGGCGGTACGGCTGGCAACGGCCCTTGAAATCTATGTGTCGGGCTCTCTCAACGTGTTCAACCATGAAACCAATGTGGACCTGAACCGCCGCCTTGTGTGCCTCGACCTGAAAAAGCTGGGGGCCGGGCTTCGGACGATTGCCATGCTCATTATGCAGGACCTTGTCAATTCGCAGGTGTCCATGAATTTCCTGCGCGGTATCGCTACATGGTGCTACTTCGACGAGTTCCATGTGCTGCTCCGTGACCGGCTGACGGCAAGCTACTGTGTGGCGATCTGGAAAATGCTCCGTAAGAAGGGCTGCGTACCCAGTGCCTTAACGCAGAATGTGAAGGACTTCCTTGCCAGCCCGGAAATCGAGAACATCTTTGGTGCGACACGTTGACGCACAAACATCACGCTATGAGGGTAATACTTCA
>ENA-ORVC01000275-ORVC01000275.1-human-gut-metagenome-genome-assembly--contig:-NODE-275-length-56392-cov-19.775032_pt1 | contig 56392 bp, 56 predicted proteins | sample MGYA00242092_ERZ509234 | MGnify/ENA primary metagenome ERZ509234 (study PRJEB26280, sample SAMEA2338800) | human gut metagenome | biome: human gut; feature: human-associated habitat; material: faeces... | reverse complement strand
GGATGCAGGGTTGTTGCTTGACGGACTCTTGCCGGTTTTTGTGGCACAGCAGGCATAGCCGCGGAAAATCAAGAAGCCCCGGACCAATGTCCGAGGCTTCTTCGGCAACACGTTGCCGTTGTGTCGTTTTACGTCCATTCGATATATCACATACTTCTTTTCTGTCAACGACGTAGGGAAATTTAGACTAAATGATTAAGGTTGAAGTGTAATATATTTTCTTGTAAAAAAGTACAATCAATCTTATCAAAATAAGACCTTTAGGCCCTAAATCGTGATACAAATGTAATGTATAAAATTTGTTCTGCAAAATAAAAAATTTAAATTGCCCCCCCCCCATTAACTTTTAATGAAGGAAATACACAAACTTTAACGAGGCGATTACATTTTCAGCGACCATTCAAAACCGTCTTTTGTATCTTTAACATCGAAACCGATTGCGGCGAGACGGTCGCGAATAAGGTCGGACGTAGCCCAGTCCTTTTTCGCTTTCGACTCCTTTCGGATTTCGAGCAAAAGGTCGACAGCCTTTTCAAACGGTTCGAGAGCCTGAGCGTCGTCGCCAGCCACGATTTCAGTGCGCACACCGAGGATGTCGATGAGAAACGCCTGGAACAAGTCCTTCAGCTCGTCGATGTCGTCCTTTGTCAGTGTCGCCTTTCCGTCGTTCACCTGGTTGATTATCTTGCAGGCATCGAAAAGTTCGGCGATAACGATAGGCGTGTTCAGGTCATCGTTGATGGCATCGTAGCATTTCTTGCGGAATCCCTTCACGTCGACCGAAGACGAGTCGGCAGGCTTCAGCTCCTGGAGTCTGCGGTAGCCGTCAACGATTCGGTCGTAAGCCTTCTCGGCGGCTTTCAGCGCGTCGTTGGAGAAGTCGACCGTGCCACGGTAGTGAGCTTGCAGGATGAAGAAGCGTATTGTCATCGGCGAGTAAGCCTGTTCGAGCAGAGGATGCGACCCGTTGAAAAATTCCTCGAGCGTAATGAAGTTTCCGAGCGATTTGCCCATCTTCTGCCCGTTGATTGTAATCATGTTGTTGTGCATCCAGTAGCGCACCGTCTCATGGCCGTTGTGAGCCACCGACTGCGCGATTTCGCACTCATGGTGAGGGAACATAAGATCCATTCCACCGCCGTGGATGTCGAACGTCTCGCCCAGATATTTCTGCCCCATCGTAGAGCATTCGAGATGCCATCCTGGAAATCCGTCGCTCCATGGCGAAGGCCATCGCATGATGTGTTCTGGCGACGCTTTCTTCCACAGCGCGAAGTCGACCGGGTTGTGCTTCTCCGACTGTCCGTCGAGCGCACGCGTCGTGTTGAGCAACTCGTCGATGTTTCGTCCCGACAGTTTGCCGTAGTGGAAGTCCTTGCTGTACTTCACCACGTCGAAATATACAGAACCGTTGCTTTCGTAGGCATATCCAGCCTTTAGAATCTCCTTGATATACTCGATTTGCTCAAGAATGTGTCCGGAAGCGTGAGGCTCGATGCTTGGCGGCAGCACGTTGAGCGCCTCCATAGCCTTGTGGTAGCGGTTTGTGTAGTATTGTGCCACTTCCATCGGCTCCAGCTGCTCCAAGCGTGCTTTTTTCTCAATTTTGTCCTCTCCCTCGTCGGCGTCGTGCTCCAGATGCCCCACGTCGGTGATGTTTCGCACGTAGCGCACCCGGTATCCCAGGTGGCGCAGGTAGCGGAACAGCACGTCGAAAGTGATGGCAGGGCGAGTGTGTCCGAGGTGCGGATCGCCGTAGACAGTAGGACCGCACACATACATACCGACATTAGGCTCGTGCAGCGGCACGAATTGTTCCTTTTTTCGGGAGAGCGTGTTATATATGAATAACGGATTCTCCATCGTATCTGAAAATTAATATGTTATGCTTTGCCAACCGGCATTCCAGCTTCAGGCTGTTTAGGCTTGATGGTGCCGAAGTTGGCCTCGTATTTGCGGATGTTGTCCTGGAGCGCCATCAGCAAAGTCTTGGCGTTTTCCGGAGTCATGATGATTCGGCTCTGCACGCGGGCTTGTGGAGCGTTTGGCACCACGCTGATGAAGTCCATAAAGAACTCATTTACAGAGTGGGTGATGATAGCCAAGTTGGCATATTTACCAGACGCCATTTCCGGAGTCAATTCAATCTTTATTTCTCTTTGGTCGTTTTTCTCATTCATAATTTTAAAATGTTTAGAAGATTATTATGTGCGAAGTTACTAATTTCCCGTAAACTCGCCAAATTTTTTTCGTCGTCGACATTTAGAGCGCGAGCGGGTCGGGAGTGGTGAAGCGCACATAACTCATTGGTGCCTCCGCCGCAACCATGGGCTGGGCAAGCAGAAACAGTGATATGCCGACAAAATGCTTCATCTCGATGGTAATAGGTTTGTTGATAGCAAAGTAAACGAAAAAAAACTATAAATGCAATAGCAAATTCTGTAATACTGCAAACTTCTCCGATTTTTTATGGAAGTGTCATTTCTTCAATACCGAATCGCTGAAAAGGATAGAGTTTTCACAGAAAACGGTGACGATGAACACACCGCAGGTTTCTCCTCCGATGTCGCAGAGCAGAGGGAAATCGGCATCTTTGTAGAATCGAATAGTTTTACCAGCCGCGTTTGTTATAAACACATTGGCCTTACTTGGAATTTCGGAGCATGCAATTACGAATTTGCCATCTGTTATTTTAGGTTTTATTGAGAACTCCATGGATGAGAAGCCGTTTGTTGCCTGAATTCTACGTATTGCCGTGGATTTGTGCCGTTTTCCAAGGGCTCTCATCAAAGTTTCCGCTTCCTCCTTTTCTTCTTGAGACGGGAAACGCATTGGTTGCTCTGATGCGGGAATGACTGTTGCAGACTGCCTGAAGTCAACTTCGGCGAGATGGTTGTAAATGTGAGTTGCCTGCATTTCAACGATGGGCAATGGGTGGTTGGCTGACAACCATAGCCAATGCTCGTCTACAAATGTTACAGAATCTGTCATTGCCATAGCTGCAATTTCGGCATCTGTCAAGATGCAATCTTGCGAACTGTTGTGCTGGCATTGGGGGCAATCAGAATGCCGCCGGTCCGCACTATGTGCAGGCGGACAATGTTTTTAATGGAGTCGCCGTCAGGCAAGGCTATCAACCCCCAACTGTCGGCCTTAACGCTGGAGACACCTGCGATTCGCAGGAAATCAGAATTGTTAAGAGTCCCGGACGCGTAAAAATGAGAAGAAATGCTGTCGCCGACGACAAACGGAAATTTTAAAACTTTTTCTGGCTTGGCGAACGAGATTTGTTGATTGCTGTTGAAAAACTGCGCCTTCTCATACCCGTCCTGTGTCGAAGAGAATAGAGCGCTTCCGAATTTGTTTATGACAAGACTTGAGGAATCATTCTGGGTAAAGGAATAAACATTTGAATGCTCTCCAGGGAGAATGTTGGAAAAATCCCAAACGAGCAATGAGTCGCTGCCATATTCGGTGTGGCGGATGTCGGCGTCGAAACATACCGCTTTTGTCGGATATGACATAGGTGAATGTACGGAACGTGACAGGAACGGCGTTTCGGACAACATAGATGTTGTAAGCGCAGTTGCCAATAATATGCACATCGTTTTTCTCATTTCAACCGATATTTGTATTCAAATTTTTTGATAAAAAACTCATTGAAATCTTTAATGCCATCAAGGCGTCCTAACTTGTCGTACGAAAAGAACGTGGAAGTCCCGTCGCAGTCGGTCTTTTCGGCTATGCCCGTCAGCCAATGATACTTTAGAGTGGTGATTTTCGCCTCGGGCAGATTCTCGCGGATGGAGTTGAAAAGGGATGTCAGCGACTTGTCGTCGTAAATCAACGATATGCCACCGCGACTGAATCCTGCAGATTCCGCTATTCTGGAGAGAGTGGCAAAGTCTGTATTCAGGGCTTCAACGATAGGATATTTCCCATTATATCCCCATAAGTATGAAGCGAGAACAATTCCATTGTAGCTTATTTGCGCTATATTGCCGTTGCTTTCATACAAATATTCATACTCTGGAATATTGATGAAGTTTTTCAAATCCTCGTTGATATGTGCAGATTTGCCTAATTCGTATTTAGGAACGACATCAGCTCCCGACTCTCCGACAAACGAGCGCACCAAGCGTCCTGCTTCGTCATATTCCATTCGTCTGGCGGCAGTTATCTTGCCGTCGCAGACGGTAACCTCGGAGTCAATTATGGCATATTGCGGATTTAGATAAGTGTAGAAAGTCTCTTGTCTGCGCCCTTTTGAGTCAAAAGTCCAATCCGATTTCTTCAGCCGACAGAAATTGCTGTAGTCGGAGAACGATGTTGAGAAATACGAGCATCCGTACTCTTGCTTGGAGACAGAGTCCCATTCGGATGTGGAGGATACGTTTGTTTTAACGAGCCTTTTGACAAACGGAATCAATTTGTATTCACTCACGGTATAATCGGCAATTAAATCCTCAGGTTCCTTAAGCATCAGATTTGAGAAATCGCTGATTTTCACGAAATCTCCCGTGAAATTTCCGCCGTCGCCTTCCAAAACCTCGTATTTATAGTCGTATCGCTTCTGCTGATTGTTGCCGATTGTGTTGAATACAGTCTTGCAGACCAAATCTCCTCTTTTATGGGCAAAAGAAGTGTATATGCGGTTGTTGGTCGAGCCGCAGTTGTAGAAAGCCATGTCAAGATGGTCCGGGCAGTCGATATATGTTGAAAAATCGTATTGGGTGATAATCGTATCGTCATTGTGTTCATCGGTCTCAAACACGCGGGAGTATAATATGTCTGCAGTGCCTGTGGCGGTTGTCGGCAAGCCATAAGACGAAGTGCCGTATACGGTTTCCAAATCATCACCCATTCCGCCGTCGACGTGCCCGCCCATAATAAAGTGGTAGGCATATTCCGGTTCAAACGGCACCACGCCGCTCGACGTGTTGCCTTTTGTATAATCCGTGGCATATTTGTAAGTCTTCCGGATCTTGGCGTTTGTCACATCGTCGGTGCAAGATGTTATGCTTCTAATCCTCAGTCCGCCCCAAAGCTTTGTCGGGGAAATCGTTGTGGCGGTTATGTCGTTGAAATTGATTTTGACTATGCCAAAATCGCCTTCGCTATTATTTCTTTCGAAATAATTTCTCAGATCATCGAGGCTTATGTTGCGTGGATTGCAGAGACGAATCCTATATTGCCCCGGCTGGGAGATTGATATTATTTGTTTCCTTGCGCTGTTTTCCGAATCAATGAAAACGGTCGCTATAACCTCGTTCTTTCCATTGTATATTTTTACTGAAGGATAGTCGTTTGAATAAGCGGTTGAGTGGCTGTGGTTGTAATCCTTCCATCCGTCATCTCCTTGCAGGTAGCCCATACCCTTGAACATTTCGAAGTAGTTTGACACATCCACATAGATATTTGTCGGGCTGCTTACGGTTATTGCAGCCTCCAGGACTTCGCCATGTTTGCGTCCGCACAGGGTGTAGTTGTGGGGAGTTGTGGTAGTGATTGTTTTTTCTTCATTCTTTTTGGCGTTTACATACGCATAGTCGTGCGGCTCCCATTCGAAAGCCGTATGTCCACCAGTCGGATAAGTTATCTTGTTCAGAATTCCTATGGCGGCATACGCAGCATTCGGCTCTCTGTCGCCATAAGGGTAGCTTCCAAGTTTATGCTCAAACTGTCTGGTAAGCAGCGACGCGTTGTTGCAGCCGTTGTAATATCCCCAATGGTCTTGTGACTTGGAATAATTATTTGGCACAGAGCCTTTTTTATAATCAAATGAAAACAATGTCTGCTTGTTTTTGCCGTCAGCCGACACTTCCGAAATTTTATTGAGCAGTCCGCCGCGTTTGCCCCGGAATGGACTCTCCGACTGTTCAAACACGAAATTCTTCACCGGAGTGCATTCGGAATCGTTTCTGAATATTGTGATTTTCGACAGCCTGTCGTACTGCGAAGTTCTGGTGTCGACATCCACGGTTGTTGTCTCATAAGAGAACTCCACAATCTCCGAACTGGAGACAATCCGCTTCAGCAGTTTGGGATAGTAGTCTATGTATGAGTCGGCGCCGGTGTAGCCCAGCACAAGTTCTTTGATATAATTGGAATTGAAACAGTCCTCATATCTATATGTGCCGCCAACCCGATAGATGCGTTCGCCCATATTCTGGTATTCAAACATAATCGAGTCGCCTTGCAAAGACTTTATTTTGGTCAGATGCCATGCGGAAATGAAGCGGTATTTATCTTTCTGCATATCCGCGTTTTGCAGCATCCGATAATAGTACAGGTAAGAATATTCGCTATATTCCGTAGCTTCAAAATAATAGCGAGTGCCCTTGTCGTCGACAATCTCATAACGGCCGGGGTAGTTGTTGCTGTTCAAAGTCCTGTTGTCATATTTAAAATGGAGATAAGACGGCGACTGCAAGACCATCTGCCGGTTGTCGTCGTATATGAAAGTGCCGGTCATCCCCATTCCCGCAATCTGCAGCACATCGTTGGCAACGTCAAGACGGTTTTCCTCGTAAGGCTGGCAATAACGTGATATGTATTTGACATAGTCGGAGTTTGCCACAGCATAGTTATATTCCTTAGGCTTGTTGCATACGTAGTTTCTGAGTTTTTTACCGTCGGATGTAATATTGAACAGTCCTCGCATCATCCCGCCCTCCGCGAGCATCTCGTCAGGCAGACCGTTGACCGTGCGCGATATCGTGGCTCCGGCGAGCAGCGTCCATCCCAGACCTACAATTCCCGCTTTCTCGTTCACCTTGATGCCGCCTCCGTGGTAACCTATGGAAATCGGCACAGACAGAGATCCGTGGCACACCTCGTAAATCGGCAGGTTGATGTCGGGTTGCCCGGATGCGAGCGAGACTCCGAAATCAATGTATCTGTTGAGCGACTCCACCTCTGGCGACGGTGGCAGCACGGAGAAGTTGTGTGGCGCATACTTCAGATTGTCGGCTGCCGCCGACAGGATTGATGCGATAGATAATGTTATGACCATCAAATATTTCATAGATCCGAATTTTTATTGTTGTTGTATCAATGCAACTTTTACGATGCTTCCGTCATATTGCCTGTATTCAACGAATTCAGCTTCCATTTTGCGTTCATTTAATTTGATGCCGACTTCTTTTGCCCAGGAATTGGAAATTTCAATGGGATGTATTAGAAAAATTGTGTGGATGTCTAAATTGAAATATGGCTCAAGATTCAGAGTCCGGACCAAGTCGCGTATGTTTCGATTTATCTTTATCAGTTCGAAACTTTCAATGACACCATTCCAAATTGTGTATGGATATCCTGGTTCTGGGATGTCTCGAATATATTCCAAAGTATCTTTTTGGGCGTGAATCGACACAGTGCTTGGCACGTCGTCATCGAACGTAAGAGAATAGCCTTCTTTCATGAAACGCATTCTTATTTGTCCTCTTGAGAGCTTTTTCAATTCATCCGGGAATACTGCTGGATTGTCAGTGACGGCAACCAATGTGTCGTTCGACAGCAGCACCTTGAATACCCGGCTCTCGATAGCCCGAACTGTATCTCCATTAATGTCTTTGGGAAAAAGCCTTGTCCCACGGAAAAACACATCTTTATATAGGATGATAGAATCGGTCTCCGCATTGGGCGTGGAGGCGTTGGCCAATGGAGATAGGCTGAAAAGGATGACAAATAATAGGATTGCTCGTTCCATTGTAACTTCTATTTGCGCAGTAGACGATAGGAGAGAGCGAGCGGGTCGGGCGTGGTGAAGCGCACGCCGCAGAGGGTCGTAGAAGCGGGCTTCAATAGTGTCATTACGCACTTTGTTGAAATCAAAAGCTTTGACAGATATAGGCTGCAATAATATGAACATAAAAAAAATAGATATAATTCTGATCATTTGCTTAAATCGGTTATTAAGATTTCTTTTCCGCTATATCAAGCAAATATAGCGATTCTCATATTATTTCTTGATTTTATCAAACATGCAATTGCCAAAGCAGAACCCTGACACAAGAACAAATAAACAAGGGATAATTGGCCAAAGAAATATTTCGTATGGTCTGCATATTGTATTATGAGACAATTCATCCATCGTCATTACAACAAACATAGCCATTGTCCAAGAGTCTATCAGTATCCATAGTATGCGGAATATATTTATGAACGTTTTTGAGAATTCAGGGATGTTATTGCAATCTCGTCTTTTTTGATTAAAGACCTTTATAAAAGACCACAAGCATAGGAATATGGCATATGAAAAAGGGATTACTAAGCAAAATAATTCAAAGTATATCGACCTTGTTGGATATCCATTGCCTAAATTAAACAATCCAACAACAACGAATATGACCAATAGAAGAGTATCGGCGATTGCGAATGTTATTTTTAAAATATATTTCATAATCAAATTAATGTTGGGATTGAGATTCAATTTTTTTGTATTCCAATTCTTTCCAAAACATGGAGCCTCTATCAATAGGACTTCTGTGAATAGTAAGCAACGTTGAATCCTGCGATTTCTCGCGAATAGTGAATGTTGCGCCTTCAATATTCCCGGGAGAGCTGATTATTGGAATTTTATTTATAACAGGATCGTCGGAGTTTTGGTAGTCGGTGACAATTATGTTATAATTATTGGATATTTCTATGTCTGCTGCTTGAAAAGCGTTTATGTGAACGACCTCTTCGATATTATATCCATTATCAATAAAATATTTTATCATACCTTCGGCAAAAGCAGCACCCATGCTGTGGGTAACAAATCTTATGGGCTCTTTTTTATCAAAATATTCATCTCTCTGAAAAATTTTAGCATAGTCAAAACCATCGTTAAATCGTTTTTCTGCAGAAGACAACCAATCATAATCTTGATTTGTAAATGAAACGCTATAATCTTTCCAATAATCCTTTGCCCCTTTTACAAAATTTGAATTAGCGCCATTCCAATAAGATGCTCCTGCGGCAGGTGATCCGAATCCTATTTTTCCATTGACAAAAATAACCTTTCTTCCGTCCAAATCCACGTTGCATACCGGGTTGTTTGCGCAGTAGGCGTAGGGGGAGAGGGATGGGTAGGATAGAGCGAGCGGGTCGGGCGTGGTGAAGCGCACGAGCAGAGGGTCGTAGAATCGGGCTTCGTTGTCATACCAATCTATGCTCTCGAACTGCTCGAATTCCTTGTCCACGTGCATGCGGCGCGTGGCTGGGATGCTGTTGGGCGCCTTGTAGACGGGCAGCCCGGATGTGTAGTAGCAAACAGCATGCTCCACCGTGCCGGCGCTGTCGGTTACAGCCACGATGCTGCCGAGGGAGTTACGCACGTAGCGGTGGCTGTGCCAGCGTCCGTTGTCGTCCTTGGAGAAGAATCCGCCGCTCCACTCCAGGCGGCGAGTCTTGCCGCCGATGCGTTGCACCGCACCGTAGTATTCGCGGAGGGTGGATCGCGCCCGCTTCTGCTCGCGCACCACCGTGTCGCCGTTCTCAACGCGAGTCACCGTCGTGACGTAATAGCTCGTCTCCGTCTCGCGCTCCTTCACGCCGTCGGCGTTGTAGCTCAGGATCAGCGTGTTGCCGTTGTCCATCGTGAAGCGTATCGGCAGGTGGCGGTCGTTATAGAGAATCGAGGCGATGCGGCGTGTGCGGTCAGCGGTTATGCGCCCGCACTGGTCGTAGACAATCGGACGGTCGTATTCACCCTCTGCAAACCGCGGCGCATATACCGCCATCGCTGGCGACGATGAGTCGACGATGCGGCTCACGCGGTTGCCCTCGTATTCGATTGCAGCCTCCTGCACCGCCGGGTATCCGCGGTTTATCATCGTGACATTGCCGTTGAGGTCGTAGTCGAACGTCTCGGAGAAAAGTTCCGTAAACGGCGACAGGTTGCTCTCCCCGCATATCGCCGCCGTCAGGAAGCGGCGGGCGCCGTAGCCGTACTCCATGCGCTGGACGAACTTCTCTCCGCCGTAGGCAACGCTTGTGGTTTTTTCCGTCACCAAGCCATTGGCGGCGAAGGAGAGCGTCTCGCTGTAGCTGTTGTTGGCGATGGCAGTGACGCGCCCCTCCGCATCGAGCGTGTAGCCGGTCGCACCGTCGCTGCCGCCTCTCCGCCTCACAAGCCTGCCGGCGGCGTCATAGTCGTGGTAGGCCCGTTCCCATTTTTCGCCGTCCACCCGGATTTCCTCCGCATATAGCTGTCCGCCGTCCTGCATGTATGAGAAACAGCGGTCGATGGTCACCTCGTCGGGATTCGTCTGAAACTCGCCTTGCGGCAGCGACAGCACGGTGCGGCAGCGCGTTGGACGCCCGATGAAATTGCAGTCGGTGAACGTGCTTTCGATGAACTCCGCCGAGTACTGCCTGCGGCACCGGGCGCGCTCGCGTCCGCGGCGGTCGTAGAGCCACACCGTGAACTCCGGGAACCCCATGCCGCCCATCACGGCGCAACCCGTGGGCTTGCCCAGGCGCGACGGCGCGCGCTCAAAGGCGTATTCCGCGTCCGACGGCAGAGTCCAGTCGGAAGTCCAGAAGTCGTATGAGTCGTAGTACCAAGCATTTGTGAAATTGCAGTCGCGGTCGGGCGCATTCTCGAGACGGTAGCACATGTGCATATCCTTGTCGACCGTGGCGTCGAACACCGCCGAGATTTCCGACTGTGCATACTTCCGTTCCAGCTCCTCCCGCGTCCACGGCAGTTGTGGAATTCTAGCCGTCACGCCCGCCACGGCAAGCCTCTTGTCGCTGTCGTAGGCATAGAAACGCCACTGCCCGCGGCTGCGCAGACAGCCGTCCTGCTCGAGCGCCAGCCGACCGAGCCGGTCGTAGACATAATATGTCGGCGCCACGCCGGGCACACGGCTCATCGTCACCCTGTTGCGTCCGTCGTATCGCCACTCCGAGCAGTATTGCTCCACCGTAGTTGAGTTGCACACGCCGTCGGCCGTCAGCCTCCGTGCCCCCTCGGGCGACACCGTGAACCTCAGCCTTCCGCACTCGTCGTAGACCCAGAACGTCCAAGCGTCGTCTTCAAGTTCCGCAACCTTGCGTCCGTCAAAATCAGTGAAAACCGAGCGCGAGTACGTCATCGTCTCGTCGGTCTCAATCGTGAACCTCAGCGTCCCCTCCTTGTAGTATCCCTGGCGCACCAGCCGCCCTTCGCCGTCAACATCAAAAATCGGAACCGTCTCGTCGAAGCAGAATCCATGCTCCATGATGCGGGGCTTCGATGCCCCTGGGCGCGTCATCGACACCGGTCTGCCTTCCTCCGACAACTCGTATTTAAAAGCCGTCAGCGGGCTGTCGCATCCGTAGAACGCCTTGGCCTCTCCGATCAGCGATGCCGGCGCCACAAACGCCCCTCCGCTGTGCGTGCCCACCGGCAGCCACCGCTCCGCCACCTTGTCGCCGTGGCCGTAGACCGTCAGCTCCGCCACGTCCTCGAAATCGCCGCCCGCACCCACGCGAACAGTCTCCACGGGGCGTCCAAGTCCGTCAAAATAAGTTGTCGTGACACGCGCCATATCGAAGAATGCCGCCGGCTCGCTGCGCGACGGCGAGTAAGATTCGATCACGCGCACATAACTCATCGGTGCCTCCGCCGCAGCCATAGGCAGGGCAAGCAGAAACAGTGGTATGGCAAAGACAGGTTTCATATAGACGCCAAGCTTGTAATTTTCACAAAGATAGAGTGTTGTTTTTGAAAAAGCAAGGGCGGAGGCTATAAAAAGCGGGGCAGGAAAGGTGGAGGCAGGGCGATTTAAGCATTTTTAGGCGAAGAAATTGCACAGGGATGACGCTATTTGCTAATTTTGCATAATTAAAGAAGATGTGAAAAATGAAGAGACTTTTGCTTGTGATAATCGCAATGATGTCGCTGCTTCCGGCATTCGCCGGCGAAAAGGCGAAGATGACGCTCGTGACAAAAGTACATGACTTTGGATATGTCAAGGAGAAAGGCGGCGACGTGACATGCTGGTTCGAGTTTCGCAACACTGGCGACGAGCCGTTGATAATCCGCACGGCGCGCTCTTCGTGCGGCTGCACAAAGCCCGCTTATCCAAAGAAGCCCATTGCCCCCGGCGAGACAGCCAAAATCGGAGTGACGTATAAGCCCGACGGCCGCCGCGGAGCGTTTGACAAGACCGTCACGGTGGTGACCAACGGCGGGACGGCGTATTTGAGGATTAAAGGCAACGTGATACCGTAATGCGCAGACTGACGGTGATATTGACGGCGGCGCTTGTCGCCGCGGCTGCCTCCGCACAGCTGCAATGGGAGGAGACGGCGTGGGACTTCGGCATCATCAATGAAGCCGACGGCAAGGTGGCTCACCGGTTTGCCTATCGCAACGGCGGGGCCGACACGGTGGTGGTGAAGCGCACATCGTCATCGTGCGGCTGCACGACGGCAAGGCTTGCCGACACGGTGATATTGCCCGGCGACAGCGGCAGCCTTCTTGTGGAGTTCAATCCGTCGTATCGCCCGGGTCCGTTCAAGAAGCATGTGGCTGTGCATACCGACAAGGGAACCACACAGCTGCAGATAGCAGGCAAGGTGCGCCCCGAGGGAGAGACCGTAGGGCGGATTTTTCCGGAGAAAGCCGGTGATTTGCGGCTTACGTCGCGCACGGCAGTGGTTGGCGACGTGCGGCAGGGACACCGCCGCCAGACAAGCGTGATAGCCTACAATGCCGGCCGCGGCACCCTCAGCCTTTCGTTTGAGAGCGCCGACAAGCGTTTTGTCGTGGTTGCCGATTCCGCAGAGGTGGCTCCCGGCGACCTGACTTCGTTCAGCATCGTCTTTCAGACAGACAGTGCCGACGAGACAGGGCGTGCCGACACGCAGATAGCCGTCAAAGCCAACGGCAGGAGTATGGGCGTGATAACCGCCACGGCGCAAGTGGTGGCAGCGCATCCAGAGAAAGTGGACTATGCCTCCGCACCGCAGTTGAGGCTTCGCGCCGACAGGGTGGACTTCACCCCGATAGGCACGAAGAAGATTATGCGCAGCGTGGAGATAGAGAATATCGGCAAAGCCGACCTTCACATCACCGGCACCGGCACGATGGACGATGCGGTGGCAGTGAAAAAGACGGCGCGATGCCTGAAGCCCGGTCGGAAAGGCAAAATCTGCATAACGCTCGACCCGAGCAAGATGGCCGACGGCCGACTGCTCAACAGCAGTGTGGTGATATTCACCAACGACCCGCTGCAAGGCACCGTGCAGATACGCACTGTAGGCACAACAGAAACAGATAAAAAACAAAAATAACAAAAGACACAACGATATGGAATTTCTTGATCATGACGAGCATCACAATATGGTGAGCCATCCGGAGAACAGCAAAGAGTTTGCCGGACTTGCTGTCAACAGTGGAGTGGCAGAGCCACCGAAAGTCAACCCTTACTTCCATCCGCGCAAGCGCCGCCGCACGATGACAGCCGGCGAATATGTGGAAGGCATCCTCAAGGGCGACGTGACTGTGCTGAGCCGAGCGGTGACGCTTGTGGAGAGTCTGGTGCCCGAGCATCAGGCATTGGCTCAGGAAGTGATAGAAAAGTGCCTTCCGTCGGCAGGCAACTCGCGCCGCATCGGCATCACTGGAGTGCCTGGTGCCGGCAAGAGTACGTCGATCGACGAGTTCGGACTGCATGTGCTTAAAGACGGCGGCAAACTCGCCGTTCTCGCCATCGACCCGAGCAGCGAGCGCACCAAAGGCAGTATCCTCGGCGACAAGACCCGCATGGAGAAACTGTCGATTCATCCCAAAGCCTTCATCCGCCCCAGCCCGTCGGCAGGCTCTCTCGGCGGCGTGGCACGCAAGACTCGCGAATCCATCGTGCTTTGTGAGGCCGCCGGCTTCAACAACATCTTTGTGGAGACCGTCGGAGTGGGACAAAGCGAGACGGCAGTGCATTCGATGGTCGACTTCTTCCTGCTGATACAGCTGGCAGGCACCGGCGACGAGCTGCAAGGCATCAAACGAGGCATCATGGAGATGGCCGACGGCATAGTCATCAACAAAGCCGACGGCGACAACATTGAGCGCGCCAACCTTGCCAAAGCGCAGTTTCAGAGCGCGTTGCATCTGTTCCCGCCCACATTGTCGGGCTGGATACCCGAAGTGCTGACCTATTCGGGCTACTACGGCATCGGCATCAAAGAAGTGTGGGAGATGATTGACCGCTATTTCGAGTTTGTCAAAGGCAACGGCTATTTCGAGCACCGTCGCATGGAGCAGGAGAAATATTGGATGTATGAGACAATCGACGAGCAGCTGAAGGCGCACTTCTACCGTGACCCTGAGGTGGAGGCGTTGCTGAAGGTGAAGCAGGACAATGTGCTTGCCGCCCGCCAGAGCTCGTTTGTAGCAGCAAAAGACGTGCTTGACTATTATTTCCAAAAAATGGGTTTGAAATAATTTGCACTGACTTTTGATAAGTTAGGCTGCGTCTCGGAAAAGAAAATTGTGCAAGCACTTTTCTTTTTGATAAAACCGGCTGCGCCTCGGAAAAATCGAAGCAAGCTTCATTTTTCACTCGGCTTGCGCGGTTTTTCACTCGACTTGCACTAACTTTTGATAAGTAAGGCTGCGTCTCGGAAAAATCAAAATTTCAAGCAAGCTTGATTTTGCTTTTTCCCTCGACTTGCACTAACTTTGTGCGAATTTTAAAATTTGGTCAGAAATTGGAAAAAGAAAAGATAAAGAAATCGTTGGGCACGGTGTGCAAGGTGGTCATACCATTGGTTGTCGGAGTAGGATTGTTTTATTGGCTCTATAACAATGTCGATGTGGAGCAGATGAAAAACATCCTCCGCTACGATGTGGACTACACTTGGATAGGCGTAATGCTCGTAATATCAACGTTCAGCCACGTGTTCCGCGCTATGCGATGGCGTTTGCAACTGCGTGCGCTCGGCATCGACGCGCCGCTCGGAGTGCTTGTGGTTTCGATATTCGGCACGTATGCTGTCAATCTTGTTTTTCCACGCCTCGGAGAGGTGTGGCGCTGCGGCTACATCTCGCGCCGTCAGAAAGCCCCGTTTACCAAAGTGGTAGGCTCGATGGTCGCCGACCGCCTGTCGGACACCGTCACCGTTCTGACGTTGACCCTTGTGACGATGTGTCTTGCGTGGTCTGCGTTCGACAAGTTTTTTGATGCCTTCCCTCAGGTCAAGGACGGCATATTCAATACCGTCACATCGCCCGTCACATGGATAGGAGTGGCAGTCGTCGCCGGACTTGTTGTAGCGTTGTTCAAATTGGGCAAGCACTTCGCGTTTATCCAGAAAATCGACAATGCCATCGCCGGACTGTGGCAAGGCTTCTACAGCATAACAAAGATGAAAGGCAAGCGCTGGTTCCTGTTTTACACGCTTCTCATCTGGGGCTGCTACTTCACGCAGCTCTACGTTTGCTTCTTTGCCTTTCCGTTTACGAAAGACCTCGGCATTGTTTGCGCACTGGTGTGCTTCGTGCTGAGCAGCATCTCGATGGGCATACCCACCAACGGAGGCCTCGGCGCATGGCACATTGCGATAATCTTCGGCCTGTCGCTCTACGGAGTAGGCACGTTCTCGATCAATCGTCCCGACGCCAACGCCACCGCGTTTGCCATGCTCGTTTGGGGCACACAGACATTGTTGCTGATAGCGTTGGGAATCTATTCCTACGTCTACATATTGATGAATAAAACAAAAGAAGGGAATTAAGAGATGCCACTTAGAATAGACGATTATTTCGATGAGGACGAGCGTCCGGCAGAAGAACGTGACGACGAGGCGCAACCCGCACAGTCCGAGGCGCAAGCCGCGCCGGCAGTGCCGGAGGAAGAGCAATACCGCGAAGACTTTATCGTGACCAACGGTCAGCGCCGCCGTCGGCGGTGGCGCCGGATAATCATTGCCGGCACGCTTCTTGTAGTGGCGGCGATAGTTGTCAACATGCTCTTCGTGTCGAAGAAAGTGGACAAAGGCTGTGTACGCGGCTATCTCGTGAAGGTGGAACTCAGCAGCGGACTGCTGTTCGACTCCTACGAATGCACTATGGTCACCGACTATCCCGACCGAGTGACCGACGCAAATGACTTGATTTTTCATTTTTCCGTGCGCGACCAGAAACTTGGCGAGAAAATCTACAAAGCCATGCGCGGCGACAGCGTGCTGCTTGTAGACTACGTGCGCTATTCAATGAAAATGCCGTGGCGTGGCAACACCGACGTGTATGTCGACAGTGCCACGGTGATGAAGTCGCCCGTGCTCCGCAGTCCCGAACAGGTGGCTCTCGACAAGGCGACATACGGCGCCAAGCCCGACACCACAAAACGTGGATAAGACATAAAAACAAAATAATCAAGGATGGTTGCTCCTTTTCGCGGTCACGGCTGCGGAAAGGAGTTTAATTTTGCATAAAAAGTAAAAACGAAAAGCTATGGAAAACAATTTTATTGAAATGGAATGGAGCCGGCTGTGGTGGCTTCTCGGTGTGGTGGTTACGGAGTATGTGCTCGTTCTCGCCGCGGTGGGCGCCGACATGGCAAGCGGCATCAGCAAAGCCCGTAAGCGCGGCGAGGCAACACGCAGCCGCTCGCTCCGCCGCACCGTCGACAAGCTGGCGCGCTACTACAACGTGCTTGTGGTGCTTACCGTTGTCGACGCCATGCAGATAGCCGGCGCGTGGTTTATGCGCGCAGTTGAAGGCTATGCCGTGCCCACCGTGCCGCTGTTCACGCTTCTCGGGTCGCTCGGCATGGCAGGGATAGAGGTGAAAAGCATCTTTGAGAAAGGCAGCGACAAGGAGCGCACCGATGTAGGCGCGTTGCTCGACCTGCTCGAATCCGCCGCCGACAATGAGAAATTAACCAAAATTATCAACAACCTTAAAAACTTGAAGAAATGAAACATTTTACCATTGAAGAACTTACACATTCAGACACCGCCATCGGCCACGGCATAGCCAACAATCCCGGCGCCGTAGAGAGGGAAAACCTGCGCCGTCTCGCCGAGCGCGTGCTCGACCCCGCAAGAGAACGCCTTGGCGCGCCAATCTACGTCAACAGCGGCTACCGCAACTGCGCGGTGAACCGACTGGTGGGCGGAGCGCGTCGCTCATATCATCTGCAGGGGCGCGCCGCCGACCTCGACACCCGCAGCGGCCGCAACGCCGAACTGATGCGCATCCTCCAGTCGCTTCCCCACACCGAATTGCTGTGGGAACAGGGCGGCCGCTGGATACACGTAGCCCTGTGACGGCAACCGACGGCGCCTTTCCCGCAGTGAAAACGGCGGAAAACGGCGGTTTGCGCGCAGTTTTTTAACAGAAATCGCATGTCGTGGTTTAAAAAATGTGAAAAATAAAGCCAAACCGCTAAATATTAGAGATTTGGCTTTTATTGTTGAGTTTTTGTTGTAGTGGTTTGTGAGTTTTTGTTGAGTAATAAAATGTACACATTGCGCGCGATGCGAGTAAATTTGCAGCATAAAACCAACATAATTAAAATCGTATGAAAAACTTATTCACCATTATTGCAGCCAGCCTACTGCTCGGCACGGCATCAATGGCGGCAGAGCATACGGGGATTGACAACAATTCGGCATATCTTGATTTGCGTCCAAACGGCACGACGCTCCGCACGACGGCAGCCTCACGCATCGTGGTTTCAACATGATGGGTCAGATGGTGGCCAACACAGAGGCAACCGAGGTTTCAACCGCAGGTTGGCAGCCAGAACTCTACATTGCCCGTCAAGGCAATGCGGTAGTGGAATTTGTAGTGAAATAAATAAAAACTTAAAAAATAATACAACAATGAAAGCTAATTTATACTCAATTGTACTTATGGCAGGTGCGATGATCTCGTCGGTCAATGCATTTGCACAACCAACAACTTCCGCTCCGACACCTCCCGAATTGGCAAAGAGCAAGGTGGTTTCAATCTACAGCGACGCCTATGCGTCGACAGGCTTTGAATTTGGAGTATGGGGCAGCGGCACAACTTATGCCCCGGAGAAAATCGGCGATACCGACAATGTCGCTAAGTTCACCACAACCGACCTGGGTTACTTCGGATGGCAATTCGGCAAAGTCAACACCGCAGCGATGGACAAGCTCCACGTTGACATCTATGGCGACGCCGCATTTTCTGTCCGCGTGGTGCCTATCACTGGTGGCACGGAAGTGGGACAGACCATAGAAGTCAGTGCCGGCAAATGGACAAGCGTCGACCTTGACACCAAGGTGTTTGCCGACGGAGGCGCCAACCTTGCCAACGTGTATCAAATCAAGTTTGACAACGTCAAGAGTCAAACGTTTTATATAGACAATGTCTATTTCTGGAGCACATCGACCGACGTCGACACCGAAGTTCCGACGTGGGTATCGGAGCCAACTGTAGTTGCAAACTCAACATCGGCAACGATTTCGGTCAATGCTAATGACAATGTCTCAACGACGCTGACATACGAAGTGTCAAAGACTGCGGATTTTGCGACAGTGGAGGCAACAGTAAACGGAAAAGCGAATGAAACTACAGAAATTGCGTTGAAAGGACTGTCGCCAAAAACAGGCTATACATATTACGTTCGCGTTAAGGATATGGCTGGCAATGTTGGAGATGTTAAAACAGTAACGTTTACAACAACAGCACAGGCAGCAGTCGTTGCAACTTACTACGGCGTATTCTATACCAACGATTGGGAAGAAAAGGCAACAGTTGACGGAAAAGAGGTGACACCGCAAATCAATTGGAAGGCTGAAACGCTGGAAGGATATAATGATGTGATTGTTACCGCAGAATTGTCAGAAGCACTTCCTGATGGAGCGGCGCTTAAATTCTGCGCATATATTGAAGGTGACATCAAACAAGTTGACAACAAGGATATGACGGCAACTGGCAAGGCAAATGAGTATACAATCAAGTTGAGTGAAGTGCTTCCAAAAGGTACGACATTGGCAAAAGACCAAATTTTTGGCCAGCTCTTCTTCCGCATTTATCCTAAAGAGGGTGGGGTTTCACGAACAAAGATTCTTGCAGCAGTATATAAGGTAGGAGAGTCAAACGATCCTATTGCCACAGACACTAAGGCTCCGGAATGGGGCGTAGATCCAGTGGCACAAAACGTAACAGACAAGGCTGCTGAAATTGTGGTTAATGTGACAGATGATTCAGGCCGTGCCGTCATTACTCTGACAGGTGATAATGGATTTGCTGAGGTGAAGAAAACAGTGAAAGCCGACGGCACAGATCAGACAATCGCGTTGAACGGACTTACGGCAAACACTGCCTACAATCTGACACTTGCCATTGCCGACGCAGCAGGCAATGCCGGCGAGAGCAAAACAGTGAAATTCACCACTCAGAAAACGCCGGACCGTGAAGTGCTTTATCATTCTTTCGATTTCACTTCAGAGGACTGGACAAAAGCTGGAGAGACAAACACATTTGCCCCTAACGGCAATATTCTTTTGACAGTGAATGCCGACAACACAGTAACGTTTAAGGTTACAATGGATCAAGACAGAACAGATTTTGCTGAGACATTGATGTATTTCCATCCATTCCCTGAAACAGATATGGGTAAGGGTATGACTCGTACGGCAGAAGGTGTATATGAATACACAACAACTGGTTCGATTACAGATAGAGATGTCCTGGTTGAGTTCCACATGTATTTCACGTTCCCGGGTGGTTCATCAACGTTTAAGAATAAGTCTTTCACACCGTCAGAAGATTCGACATCAGCAGTAGCAGAGGTTGAGACAGAGGCAGCTAAGGTTGTTGCAGCCAACGGCGTAATCCGCGTTGAGGGCGACAAGACGTTTGCAGTCTACACCGTAGCCGGACAATTGGCATTCCGCGGCATGGGCGAGGTTCGCCTTGACAAGGGTGTCTATGTGGTTGTTGTCGACGGCAAGGCACAGAAAGTTATGCTGTAAGAAAACAATAATTGATTAAGGCGAAGAGCGGGGCTTCCGGGAAACGGAGGCTCCGCTCTCTGCGTATGGCGCAAGGCGTCACGGGGTAAACCGATGGGTGGCGGTTTTTTCGATGGGGATGCGCCGTGCCGATAGGGGGAAGTAGCGCATCTCTGAAGCGCATAGAGGTGGTGTCCGCCGATGCCCCATGCGCCCTCCGCTGTCGCGTCGTGCGGATGGGGTTACGAGGAGTAATGCGCCTCTGGCGCATACCGGGATGACGTTTATACAACCGCTCTTCGGCGGTAGATTGGTGATGCGTTGGTGTCACGGGGTAGGCGAGCCAACCCCGTGCTAACGTATTAAACCGCTCTTCGGCGGTTTTCGCATCGCGCCGTTGGCGCAATCAGATGATGATGGCGGACGATGTGGATGCGCAATCCGATGGGTGGCGGACGATGGGGTGAGGCAACCGCCGATGGTGGGGAAGTGGCGTACCTCCGGCACGCAGAGGTTGGTGTCGAGGAGAATCCCGGCACGCTACGCTGCGCTTTGCGTACCGGGTTACGGAAGAGTGACGTCGCTCTGCGACGAGAGAGTGCAAACCGATGGATGTGGTTTCTACAACCGCTCTTCGGCGGTAGATGTGCGTGCATTGGTGTCACGGGGTAGGCGAGCCAACCCCGTGCTAACATATTAAACCGCTCTTCGGCGGTTTTTCGCCTATGGCGATGTATTGCGCCGTTGGGGCAATCAGATGATGATTGCGGACGATGTGGGAGGCAACCGCCGAAGAGCGGTTGTATAATTGTAGCCCCAGGTTGGCTTGCCTACCTGGGGTTGGTTGTTGAAAGAAAAAATAAAATATAAGTCAGTATATTTGTGAGTTACGATGAAAAGATGTAACTTTGCACCGCTTTTCGTAATCTCTGGCAAGACAAGTGGCTTGTGAATATTGCGACAATTATTAACTAATTAATTCACAATAAAATGGATTTGATTAAAGTTGCCGAAGAGGCATTTGCAACCGGCAAACAGCATCCGGAGTTCGGACCGGGCGACACTATCACAGTGGCTTACCGTATTAAAGAGGGTAACAAAGAGCGTATCCAGCAATATCGCGGTGTAGTAATCCGCATTTCTGGAGAAGGCACAAAAAAACGCTTCACAGTGCGTAAGATGAGCGACAACATCGGAGTAGAGCGTATCTTCCCGATTGAGTCACCGTTTATCGACAGCATCACAGTCAACAAGTTTGGTAAAGTGCGTCGTGCAAAATTGTACTATCTGCGCAACCTTACAGGCAAGAAGGCTCGTATCAAAGAGCTTCGTGTTGTCAACAAGTAATCGCACAGCAGAACGTAGCGATACAGAGACCGATGGTTGGAATCCCAACCATCGGTCTTTTCTTTGCTCGGCTCGGTCTTCTACAACCGCTCATCGGCGGTAGTAGCGCGTGCCACGGTGTCACGGGGTAGGCAAGCCAACCCCGTGCTAACGTATGAAACCGCTCTTCGGCGGTTTTTCGCATCGCGCCGATGGGGCATCCCAGGGTCACGTTTATGAAACCGCTATTCGGCGGTTTTTTCGCCTATGGCGATGGTGCATCTTGCCGGAATGAGCCGGAATGAGGTCTTTGTGATGAGATTATTTTGTGTGGGCTTTTGCAAGATTGGAAAATAAGGCATAACTTCGCATTATGGAAACAACGCTCGAAACGCTTATCAGTCGCGGCGCTGTCGACGGTCGTCTGCTGACGTTGCTGCAACAGTCGTTGCCGGACCGTCTTGGCGATGTGCCCGACGGTTTCCGCCTTACTGCTCGCGATGTGGTTGTCGATGGCAGAAGCCTGCGTCTCACCACGCCGATTACCCGAGGCGAAGGCAACGCCGTTGCCGACTGGGGACAGCTTATGCTGCGTGTGCTCGCGGTGTCGTCGGTAAAGCCCCGCCGCCTGCGGCGCATTGCCCGCGCCTGTGCCGACGGCGCAATAACCGACAGCGCAACGTTGCGGCTGGCACTCGAACGCAATGAGGGCGGCAATGTGCATTTTTGGGTGGTTGCGGTTGTCGTGGCGTTGCTTTCGTTGCTTGTGTGGATAAACAATATGTAGAAATATGCAGAAAAAGATTTTTTTAGCACTTATAGCACTGACTTTTGCCTTTGCATCAGCCACGGCGGAGCGCATAAAACATGAAGACAAGATAATCGAGGCGATAACGCTGATGGACGAGGGTAAATATGCGCCGTCGATACGCATTTTGCGCGACGTGCTTGCCACCGACTCGACAAACTACCATGCCCGTTATGAACTGGGCTATGCTTACTATCTTGCGGGCAACTACCGCCAGTCGGCAACAGAGTATGCTCCGCTGGTAGACTATCCAGAAGCCAATGACCAGACATTCTCGATGCTTGGAAACGCCCTGGACATGGCAGGCGACCGCAAGCGCGCCTTAGACGTGTATTACGACGGAATCAAGCGGTTTCCGAATAGCGGCAAGCTGCATGTGGAACTTGGCACGATGGCGCTGATAGACGGCGACAGCAAGACCGCCATGGCGTGCTATCTGCGCGCTGTCAAGGTGGCGCCCGACTACACTCCCGGCTTTTATCGCACCGCCATGCTGCTTTTCAATTCCGACCGTCCCGAACTTGCTTTGTGCTACGGCGAGATGTTTCTTGCCAAAGAGAGTGATAATAAAAGCCGTATAGAAGCAGTGAGCAAAGGCATTGTCGACACTTACCGCTCGATAGCCCGAGTTGACGGCGACACGCTGACAACTCACTTTCCGGCAACCAACATCACGCTCTCGACAAATTCCACCGCCGCCGATTTGGAGCGGGAGTTCTTACGCTTTGACGTGATCTACAGCGTTGATTTCGATTTTGCCGCCAAGAGTCTCGGCAAGGTGGCAGCGCTCGATGCGGAGACCATTTGCCGCCTCCGCACCGCGATTGCCGACCAGCTGCTCAACAACGAACTTATCGCCGACAGCAAGAACCCCTATCTGCGTCATCTCAAGGCAGTGCGCGAGTCGGGCTGCGAGAACGCCTACAACCATTATGTGGCACTCTACGGCGACCAACCCGCCTTCAAGCGTTGGGTGGCACTGCATCCGATAGAATGGCAGAGGTTTGCCGACTGGTTTGACAGCTACAATCCCGCCGATGGCGAGTGCGCCTATTTCTGATTCAGCGGAACAGACGCGGCACAAATTGCAGCAGATACTGTCTCCAGTTGCACCATAGGTGTCCGCGCGAAGATTCGTGATATTCGTAGCCGACGCCCTCGTTGTCGAGAGTGGTTCGGAAAGCCGTGTTTTGGTCGTAGAGGAAGTCATCCTTGCCGATTGCAATCCAAAACAGACTGTAGCCCTCACGCTTCAGCGATTGCAGCTTCTGCGGCATATTGTTGTAGGCAGGCAGCGAGCAGTCGACCGCAGAGAAGTCGAGTCCGGCAGAGAACAGTCCGATATATCCGAAATCCTTAGGATAGTTGAGAGCGATAAATAGCGAGTGGAATCCACCCATCGACAGCCCCGCCACGGCGCGGTGAGCCTTGTCGGGCAACGTGCGGAAATTGTTGTCGACAAACGACACAATCTCGGGAAATGACGACTCGAAAGACCCGCGTTTGTAGCTCGGCATCGTGTGTGTCATCGCCGGACGGTAAGACAGATTCTCAGACGTCTCGCCTGGAGCGGCCTGCTTGTCGGCGTTGCCGTTTGGCATCACCACAATCATCGGTTCCGCCTTTCCCTCGGCGATAAGGTTGTCGAGGATGCGTGCCGCGTGTCCGAGTTCAAGCCACGCATTCTCATCGCCTCCGCTTCCGTGCAGCAGATACAGCACGGGATATTTCTTCAGGGACTCGCCATAGTGGGGCGGCAGGTAGACCGACAAGCGGCGGTCGGCATGCAGAGCGTCGGAGTGATACCACACCTGCGCCACAGAACCGTGAGCCACATCGCGCACCTGATAGTAGTCGGCGCATCCTCCGCCTACATAAAAAATGCTGAACACCGTCCCCACGTCGCGCCGCGTGAAAGGATTGGTAGGGTCTAAGCCGTCGACACCATCGACAGTCAGCCTGTATGTGTACATCTCCGACGGCAGCGGCGGAGTGGTGTATTTCCATATACCCTGACCGCAATTCACCAGGTCGGCAGAGCCTCCGTTAGCCTCCCAGTCGCCGTGTACAGCCACAGCGTGGGCGTCGGGGGCGGCAACGGTAAACGTCACGCTCCGGTCGGCGTTGACCACAGGCGACTCAATGCTTGACTCCGAAAACTTTACATTTTGCTGCGCCGCTGCGGAGACAGTAAGCCACAGGCAGGCGGTTAAAAGAAGATGTTTCATATTTTCAGCCATTTTTAGTTTCGTAAGTGCAAAATTAATGTTTTTCATATAAAAACAAATATGTGGTTGTCGGGGAAATAAGAAAGGGATAGTTGGCGCAAACAAGGCAATATAGTTTGGACAATTAAAGAAATGTCATTATTTTTGCATACACGATTAATGGATAAAGCATTATGACAGAAAAGGAAATGCACTCATATCGGTTGACATCGATGGTAGAGCCGAGTGATAAAATGTTGGACGCGATAATGTCGGGCGTTGCAGTAATGGCACGGCAGTCGACAGAGAATGCCCGCAAAGAACTTGTCCGTCGGTTTGACGCTTTAAAAAGAGAAATAAAGGTGTATCAAGAATCATTAAGAAAACATGCTTGATAGAAGACCTGTATTGTGTGTGGTGGCAGGACCAAACGGATCAGGAAAGACGTCTGCCACTATTCAACTGTTGTCGAATGAGTGGGCTGCAGATGCTCTTTATATCAATCCAGATAATATAGCTCAAGAAACTTTTGGGGATTGGAATTCTCCGACAGCAATTTTAAAAGCAGCACAGGTCGCAACAGAAGAAAGATATCGTTGCCTTGCAGAGAAAAAAGATTTTGTTTTTGAAACGGTTTTGTCTTCTGAAGAAAAATTACAGTTCTTGAAGAAAGCGCACGAGTCTGGCTTTTTTATAAGGCTTTTTTTTGTATGTACAAATTCTCCGGAGATTAATGTTATGCGTATCACAAAGCGTGTGCTTGATGGTGGTCATGAGGTCCCGATAACAAAAATAATCTCTCGTTATTATAAATCGATATTAAATGCATCCAAAGCCATTTGCTTTGTAGATAGGGCATATGTCTATGATAATTCGGTGGAGAATCAAAAGCCGAGATTGCTCTATCGAACTACTGATGGTATGTTGGCAAAACGATATTGCTCAGATATGCCAGAATGGGCTGCGGAGATGCTGCCTCGTTGAGGAACACGCTCCGCAGCGTTCTGTGCCTCACAATGCCGCCTTATGGGGTGTTTTCTACAACCGCTCTTCGGCGGTAGTAGCGAATGCATTGATGTCACGGGGTAGGCAAGCCAACCCCGTGCTAACGTATGAAACCGCTCTTCGGCGGTTTTTTCCGCATTGCGCCGTTGACGCAATCCGATGGATGGCTGTAGATGCGCTATTCTGTGTCTTTTGGAAGGAATAAGTGCAGCATCACCACGCTGATGAGAGCCGACATGATCGATCCGGCGAGGATTCCGAGTTTGGCGTCGGCAAGCAGCATTGCATGCTGGCGCGGGTCGTATGCGAGTCCGGCAATGAAAAGAGCCACGGTGAAACCGATGCCGCTGAGCATACACACACTTGCAAACGCCTTCCACGAACTGCCTTTAGGCAGGCGCACGAGTTTTGTGCGAATGGCAAGCCAGGAGAAAGATAACACGCCGAGAAATTTACCGAGCACCAGACCCAGCATTACGGCAAGTCCGACACCAGAGAACAGGTTGTCGAAACCCATGCCTTGGAAAGATATTCCAGCGTTGGCGAAAGCAAAAACAGGGATAATCATAAAGCTTACCGGCGTGTGAAGGTTGTCCTCCATGTCCTGCAACGGGCTGATGACGTGGTCGGACGCTGTTTCAATCTGCTTCAGCATATCCACCTGCCTGTGGGTCAGGATACGCGCGTTAGAGTGCTTTCCGGTGATTGTCTGCTGCGGGAACGACGCCACGCACTCACGGATCTGCTCCACCGATTTCAGCACCGACGACTTTATTGTGGCAGGGATGCAGAACGCAAGCGCCACACCAGCGATTGTGGCATGGATACCAGAGTTGAGCACCGCATACCAAAGCGCCAGTCCGATTGTCAGGTAGAACATCTTGGAGCGTATGCCCTTGATATTTCCGATTATCAGCAACAGCAGCATGACACCGGCATACAGCAGATATGCCGCATCGAGATGAGCGGTGTAGCAAGTGGCGATTACTATGATTCCACCAAGGTCGTCGGCAACGGCGAGAGTGGCGAGAAACACCTTCAACGCCAATGGCACACGCTTGCCGAAAATCGACAGCACACCGAGCGAGAAAGCAATGTCGGTTGCCATCGGCGTGGCAAGTCCGCGCATCGCGTCGGCATCGGCAGGCGCACATAGCCAGAACACAAGCACCGGAATCAGCATACCGCCGCAAGCACCGATAAGCGGGAGCATCGCGTTGCGTGGCGACGACAGTTCGCCAACAAGAATCTCACGTTTTATTTCAAGACCTACGGAAAGGAAGAAAATCGCCATGAAGAAATCGTTGATGAGGTCGAGAATAGTCATCGTGTGACCTCCGTGGCTGAAAAGGTTGAAGTCGCCCACCGATAGGCTGACCGTTTGATTCCAAAATTCAAAATACGTTGTGCTCATCGAAGTGTTGGCAATAACCAGAGCCAGCACAGTGGCGGCAATCAGAAGCATGCTCGACGTCACATACGTGCGGAACATCTTCAAAAACCGGAAACTTTGTAACATTCTTCTATATATATGTTTCTAAAACAATGGCGGGCAGTCATAGCCCCAATCTTTTTCGGGAGCAAAAATAGGGAAATATTTCTGCATACACAAACGTGCCGCGGCACATAGTCAGCACCGCGGCACGTTTAAACCTTTCAGTCAGGGATTTGTGTCAGAACTTATAACCGATGGCGAAGTTCCAGCCCTTGTTTTTCATAGACCAGCCCAAATCGTGCGCTCCAGCCACATTGCGCAGACCGCGCTGATAGCTGATGTTGAACACATAGTGGTCCATCACCTCCACACCTGTGCCAATCTGCACACCGCAGTCAAAATTGCGGTGCTGCCACACGTCGTCGCCGTAATAGTCGCGTTTTCCAGTGATGTAAGAGTATCTTCCCGGAGTGTTGCTCGGCGCGCTGACCGCAATTGCCGTCACCTCGTCCTTTCCGTCGCCGATTCCGAAGGAGAAGTATGGACCCGCTTCCACGTCCCACCGCACGGCGTTGGAGATGTTGAAATGGAACGAAGCCAGGATAGGGATTGAGAACGCATACCTGCGCGTGTGCCCGAGGTTTGTCTCAAGAGCGCGCCTGTCGGCGTCGTGGCGTATTGTAGAGTAGTCGTAACTGCGGTTCTCGAAATAGAAGCCCGGCTGCATGCTGAAGAAGTCGCGTATGTTAAGGTTCATCACCACGCCGGCAGTGAAACCGCGTTTCCAAGAGAAATTGCATTCCTCGCCAGCGTGTGGAATGTCGGCAGACAAATTTGATGAAGAAATGCCGAATCTCACCCCAATGTCAATCATCTGGTCAGGCACAGAAGTGTCGGCGAATTCGGCAGCCGAGGCAGTCGCCGCCACAGCAAGCAAAGAAATGGCAAAAAATATTTTTTTCATAACTGTCGTGATTAATTCTAATGTAAAGGTATCGTTTTTTCGTTAATATTGGCAACGTAATGCTACAAAACGCACATTTTTTCATCCTTTTGGATGAAAAAGACTACCTTTGTAGTCCATAAACCAAAAGAATATGAAAACAATAGCGATAAAATCATTGGAATCGTTGCCACAGGCAGCGGCCGAGTTTGTCGAAGCGATGGGCGACTACACCGTGTTTGCCTTCAATGGCGAGATGGGAGCCGGCAAGACAACGTTTATCAACGCGCTTTGCCGCGCGCTTGGAGTGGAGGACGACATCACCAACTCACCGTCGTTTTCAATCATCAATGAATATCGTTCGGACACTACCGCCGAACTGATTTATCATTTCGATTGTTATCGGTTGGAGAGCGTCGACGAGGCGGAGGACATCGGAGTGGAGGACTATTTCGACTCTGGTGCCGTGTGTCTTATCGAATGGCCGGAGCGCATAGAGGAACTGTTGCCCGCCGACACGGTCCGTGTCGACCTCAAAGAGCAGGAAGACGGCAGCCGCCTTCTGACAATGACCTTCCCGGAGGCGTGATGGACAGCACCGACACAGCCGTGCTTACGGCAATCACCGTGGTGTTCACGATAAGCGGACTCCTCGCAATTGCGGCGTCGCTGTTTAACTGGAACTGGTTTTTCAACACCCGCAACGCCCGTATGCTTGTGGGGCGCTACCGGCGCCGCACGGCACGTTGTGTCTATTTCGTGGCAGGCGTTCTGATTCTTGCCATGGTTGCGGCTATCCATTTGCGCCTGGCAGACAAAATTTAGGAAATCGATAAAAACGATATATATTATGTCAACAAAAAAAGAAATTCCGGTGCTGCTCCTGACCGGTTATCTCGGCAGCGGAAAAACGACACTTGTAAACCACATATTGACAAATGAACGCGGCGTGAAGTTTGCCGTAATAGTGAACGACATAGGCGAAGTCAACATTGACGCCGACCTGATACAGAAAGGCGGAGTTGTAGGCGCAAAAGACGACAGCCTCGTTGCATTGCAGAACGGATGTATCTGCTGCACGCTCAAGATGGATCTCGTGGAGCAAGTCTACGACCTTGTGAAGTCGGGCAAGTTCGACTATATCGTGATTGAGGCGAGCGGCGTGTGCGAGCCGACACCGATAGCGCAGACCATCTGTTCAATCCCGCGTCTCGGCGAGGCATACCGCAAGTATGGCATCGCCCGTCTTGACTGCATTGTGACGGTAGTCGACGCGCTGCGACTGCAGGACGAGTTTGGCGGCGGCGACAATCTTACGCGCAAGGATATCGGCGAGGAAGATATTGAAAATCTGATAATCCAGCAGATTGAATTCTGCAACATCATTTTGCTCAACAAGGCATCGATGGTCAGCCCAGACCAGCTGAAGCGCATCAAGGCCATCGTCAAGACAATTCAGCCGCAAGCCAAGATAATAGAATGCGACTATGCGAAGGTCGACCTTGACGAGATAATCAACACAGGAATGTTTCATTTCGAACGTGTGGCAACGTCGGCGGCATGGATTCGCGAGATAGAGCGTCCGTTGGATGAGATTGAGGCAGAAGAGCATCATCATCACGACGATGAAGAGAACCATGAGCATGAGCACGAGCATGAGCACGAGCATGAACATGAACACCATCATCACCACCATCATCACGAAGGCGGAGAGACGGAAGAGTACGGCATCGGCACGTTTGTCTATTATCGCCGTCCGGCGTTTGACATTCATAAGTTCGACCGCTTTATGTCAACAAAATGGCCTAAAAACGTGATCCGCGCCAAGGGCGTCTGCTATTTTGCCCACAACCGCGACATGTCGTTCCTCTTCGAGCAGGCAGGCAGCCAGAAACAACTGTCGGAAGCCGGTTTGTGGTATGCCACCGCACCGGAGAACGAATTGGCGGAGATGATGAAGCAAGAACCTGGCTTGGTGCGCGACTGGGATGAGAAATATGGCGACCGCATGCAGAAAATCGTGTTTATCGGTCAGCATCTCGACAAAGCGCAACTTGCCCATGACCTTGACGAGTGTCTCGAAGAATAGAATATAAGAACAAAAAGAACCATATATATTGTATGAATAAACGATTTTTCAAGTCGCCTGAGTTTCTGGTGTGGCTCGGTTTCGGGCTGTCGGCGGCAGCGTTGCTGTCGTATGCTCTGTTGTATTCTCTGACCGCGGCAGGGACTGTGGCAGGCATGTCGGGCGGAGTCACGGCATTGTGCTGGCTGACTGTCGTTGGCGGACTTCTCGGACTTGCACTTTCCGTTTGGTGTATGATGCGCTGGGCGCTGTTCGACACCCCAAAATGGCTGCACATAGCGAGCGTTGCGATTAGCGTCGTCAACATTCTGTTTCCTGTGCCATCGTCAACGTTTCTATTGGTGTCGTCGATGGTGGGCAAGGAAAATGTGGAGGTGAAGCTGCCGTCGGAGTCGGATAAAGAAATCAAGCCCGACATCGTTATCTCCATTGACTCGCGTAAAGGTGTGCTCACAGGCGAAGTGAAGAACGACAGTGTCAAAATCGACGCGCTGGAGCTTTCGCTCACCGACCTTGACTATGAAGGCAAGCTCGGCAAATGGGCATCCCGGATTCCGGAAAAAGCCAAGGTGACGTTTGAGGCTGATGAAAAGGCAAAATTTGACGAAGTGCAGAAGACTATGGACGCCCTCAGCACCGCCGGTGTGAAATTCAGAATGGCGGCAAAAGAATGACGCTTCTGCAAGAAATACAATAAAAGAAAAAACCCTCCGGAAGGAGGGTTTTTTGTGATATGAAAGGAAAAATTTTTATGCTTATTTAGCAAGGGCAGTAGCCACGTCGACGGCGCAAGCCACGGTGCATCCAACCATAGGGTTGTTACCGATTCCGAGGAATCCCATCATCTCAACGTGAGCAGGAACTGAAGAAGAACCAGCGAATTGAGCGTCAGAGTGCATACGTCCCATAGTGTCGGTCATACCGTAAGAAGCAGGACCGGCAGCCATGTTGTCTGGGTGAAGAGTACGGCCTGTACCACCACCAGAAGCTACTGAGAAATAAGGCTTGCCAGCGAGAGTACGCTCCTTCTTGTAGGTTCCGGCAACAGGGTGCTGGAAGCGGGTAGGGTTGGTAGAGTTACCAGTGATTGACACGTCAACACCCTCTTTCCACATGATAGCCACACCTTCGCGAACATCGTCGGCGCCGTAGCATTTCACTTTAGCGCGAGGACCGTTTGAGTAAGGGATTTCCTTAACCACCTTGAGGTCGCCAGTGAAGTAGTCAAACTCAGTCTGAACATAAGTAAAGCCGTTGATACGAGAGATGATCATAGCGGCGTCTTTTCCAAGACCGTTGAGGATTACGCGCAAAGGCTCTTTGCGAACTTTGTCGGCTTTGGCAGCGATTTTGATAGCGCCTTCAGCAGCAGCAAACGACTCGTGGCCAGCCAAGAAAGCGAAGCACTTAGTCTCTTCGCGGAGCAAACGTGCAGCGAGGTTGCCATGACCAAGACCAACCTTACGGTCGTCGGCAACAGAACCAGGGATGCAGAAAGCCTGGAGACCGAGACCGATAGCCTCAGCAGCCTCAGCGGCGTTTTTGCAGCCTTTCTTCAACGCGATGGCGCAACCAACAACGTAAGCCCATTTAGCATTCTCGAAGCAGATAGGCTGAGTTTCCTCACAAGTCTTGTAAGGGTCGATGCCGGCAGCGTCGCAGATAGCGTTAGCCTCTTCAATATCTTTGATACCGTTTTCGTTCAATGCAGCAAGAATTTGCTTGATGCGACGGTCTTGACTTTCAAATTTTACTTCTCTAATCATAAAGCGGTCCTCCTATTATTCTTTACGTGGGTCAATATATTTAACAGCTTCGTCGAAGCGGCCGTAGTGACCTTTTGCCTTCTCGATAGCCTCTTTAGGATCCTCGCCGTTTTTGATCATTTCCATCATCTTGCCGAGGTGGATGAACTCGTAACCGATAACTTGGTTTTCTTCGTCGAGAGCCATGCGAGTGCAGTAGCCTTCAGCCATTTCCAAGTAGCGAGTTCCAGTTTTTGTAGTACCGAACATTGTACCAACCTGGCTGCGCAGACCCTTGCCGAGGTCTTCCAAAGAAGCGCCAACAGCCAAACCGCCTTCAGAGAAAGCCGACTGAGTGCGGCCGTAAACGATTTGCAGGAACAATTCGCGCATAGCAGTGTTGATAGCGTCGCAAACGAGGTCGGTGTTGAGCGCCTCGAGAAGAGTCTTGCCAGGGAGGATCTCAGAAGCCATAGCGGCAGAGTGGGTCATACCTGAGCAGCCGATAGTCTCGACCAAAGCCTCTTGGATTATGCCTTCCTTAACGTTCAAAGTAAGTTTGCAGGCACCTTGTTGAGGAGCGCACCAGCCGATACCGTGAGTAAGTCCGCTGATGTCCTTGATTTCTTTAGAACGCACCCACTTGCCCTCTTCAGGGATTGGAGCGCAAGGGTGGTTGGCACCCTTCTTAACGCAGCACATTTGCTGTACTTCATGAGTGTAAATCATAACGCGTCTTAATTTAGTTCAAATAAAAAGATTCTATATATAAATTCTTCTGTCAATCTACCGATAATGCTTTTGCGAGTCGATATGCGCGCAAATATGTTGCAAAGATAATGCAAATTGGGCGAAGAAAGTTAAGAATATCTTTAAATTTAGTATTTTTGTGGAATGAAAAGGATTGCAATCAAGATAGGCAGCAATGTGCTTGCCCGGCGCGACGGCACGCTCGACATCACCCGGATGTCGGCATTGGTTGACCAGGTGGTCAGTCTGCGCCGCGCAGGAATGGAAGTGGTTATGATATCGTCGGGCGCCGTAGCCGCCGGGCGAAGTGAGATGCGTGGCGTCGACCGCCTTGACACGGTCAGTGCCCGCCAGTTGTTTTCGGCTGTTGGACAGGTGAAGCTCATCAATCACTATTATGAGTTTTTCCGCGACCACGGCATGGCGTGCGGTCAGGTGCTGACGCTGAAGGAAAGCTTCTCGACACGCCGGCATTATCTCAATCAGAAACATTGCATGGAAGTGATGCTTGAAAATGGAGTCATCCCCATTGTCAACGAAAATGACACAGTGTCGCTCACCGAGCTGATGTTTACCGACAACGATGAGCTGTCGGGACTCATCGCCACGATGATGGATATGGACGCGCTTGTGATATTGTCGAATATCGACGGCGTTTACGACGGCGACCCATCGTTGCCGGAGTCGCGCGTCATCCGCCGCGTGGAACCCGATGCCCGGATGGATGTCGATGCCATAGTAGGGCAATCGCACTCCTCGTTTGGGCGCGGCGGCATGGGCACCAAATTCCGCACGGCGCGCAAAGTCGCCGACGAGGGCATCACCGTCTATATCGCCAACGGCAAGCGCGAGAACGTGCTTACCGACCTTCTTCTTGACGGCGCAGATGTGCCCTGCACAGAGTTTGTGGCAGAAAGCCGCGGCGTGTCGAGCGTGAAGAAATGGATTGCCCACAGCGACGGCTTCGCCAAAGGCGAGATACGCATCAACCAGGGCGCCTACGACGCGCTGATGTCGTCGCAGGCAAGCAGCTTGTTGCCGGTGGGAGTGGTTGCCGTAGACGGCGATTTTGAGAAAGACGACATAGTCAGAGTGCTTGCTCCCGACGGCCGTCAGTTTGCCGTGGGCCGCACAAGTTACGACAGCGACGAGGCACGCGCCGCCATAGGCAAACAGGGACTGCGTCCAGTGATACACTACAACTATCTCTACATCGAACAGTTATAACCGACTATGAACGAAGATTTAAGAAAAATGCTTGAAGCCGCGCGCGAGGCATCGCGCGGACTCAACCGTTGCCAGGAAGCCGACATCAACCGCCTGCTGCTCAGCGCGGCAGACAAAGTGGAGGCAGCCATCGACAAGATTCTTGCCGCCAATGCCACCGACCTTGCCCGTATGGACAAGGACAATCCGAAATACGACCGTCTGAAACTGACCCCCGACCGCATCCGAGCCATCGCCGCCGACATGCGCAGCGTGGCGTCGTTGCCGTCGCCCCTTCGCCGCACATTGGCAGAATGGACACAGCCCAACGGGATGCGAATAAGAAAAGTGTCGGTCCCGTTCGGTGTGGTAGGCGTAATCTACGAGGCGCGTCCCAATGTCACGTTTGACGTGTTCTCGATATTGATGAAGAGCGGCAACGCCTGTGTGCTTAAAGGCGGCAGTGACGCCGACGCCTCCAACCGCGCCGCCGTCGACGTGCTTCGCGAGTCACTTCTCGCCGAAGGATTCGACGAGCATAGCGTCACCCTGTTGCCACCCGACCACGAGGCAACCCAAGAGATGCTTCAAGCCGTTGGCTATGTTGATTTGGTCATACCACGCGGCAGCAGCCGCTTGATACGCTTTGTGCGCGACAATGCCCGCGTGCCTGTAATAGAGACCGGCGCCGGCGTGTGTCATTGCTATTTTGACGCGTCGGGCGATTTGCAGAAAGGCAGCGCCATTGTGAGCAATGCAAAGACGCGCCGTGTCAGCGTGTGCAACGCCCTCGACTGTCTGCTCATCGACCGCGCCCGTCTTTCCGACCTACCCGTCCTTGTGGCGCCGATGGCGGCAAAGCACGTAGTGGTGCGTGCCGACGAAGAGTCTTATGCAGCGTTGGCGGGCAAGTATCCCCACCTTGAACATGCCGACGACAGCGACTGGGGAAAAGAATATCTCGACTATAAGATGTCGGTGCGCACGGTCGACGGTCTCGGCGGCGCGCTTGACCACATCGCCCGCCACACGTCGCATCACAGCGAGAGCATCGTGGCAGAGGATGCCGACGCTTGCCGCGTGTTCTCACAGGAGGTCGACGCAGCGTGTGTCTACACCAACCTTCCCACGGCGTTTACCGACGGCGGTCAGTTCGGCTTTGGCGCAGAGATAGGCATCTCGACGCAGAAACTGCATGCCCGCGGCCCTATGGCGCTGCCCGAGATGACCACCTACAAATATGTAATCTCAGGCGACGGGCAGACGCGCGATTAAAAAAAGAAGCGTGCGGTGCAGTAATCGATATGCATCCGCGTTTACGTTAATATCACATAATAGAAGAAACGATGAAAATGTATCAGAAATTTATGGCGGCAGCAGCGATGGCATTGGCTCTCGCGTCGTGTGGCGCGGGAAAACAAGCCACCATTGCCGACCTCGGAGGAGAATGGGTGATCACGTCGGCCGACGGCAATACCCTCAATGCGGAAACCACACCGTTTATCGGCATCAATGCCGCCGACGGCACAGTTTATGGCAGCACCGGCTGCAACAATCTTGTCGGCACTCTCGACAAGAACCAGAAACCTGGCACGGTTGATTTCAGCCAACTCGGCTCCACTCGCATGATGTGTGCCGACATGACATCGGAACGCATGGTGATGGATATGCTCAACAAGGCAAAAGGATATAAATTCAACGGCAAGTCGGAGTTGCAGCTCACCGACGCCCAAGGCAATGTCGTGGCGCTGCTGCAGAAACGCAACGGCAAGATGAGCGAGTCGAGTCTGCAAGGCGAATGGAAGATTCTGTCGGCAGACGGAATGCCGGCAGCGGGCGAAAGCACCCCGACAATCTGGTTTGACACAGAGGAGAACCTGACGCACGGCAATGCCGGCTGCAATACGTTCAACGGCGAGTATACCGTTGGCAAAGACCAGGCACTTAGATTCGGAACGATGGCAGTCACCATGCGTATGTGTGACGACATGGAGTTTGAGCAGAAGTTCCTGCAGGAGCTCGACCAAGTCGCAACGTTCGGCAAATTGCCAAACGGCAACGCCGGACTCTTCGACGAGAACGGCCGTCTCTTGATAGAGCTTGCCCGATAGCATCAACACTCTTTCTACAATAACATTTGTGAAATTTCCACGACGCAATGCCGTGGAAATTTTTTTAGTTGCTTATGCTATCGGTTGTCGCGAGGGAATGCCCCGGTTTGTTTGAAAAACGATGGTGGATAAAAGAAAGTTAGAGGAAAAATGATTACCTTTGTGCATCTTGGCAATAGACATTAGAAAAAACATAAATGAAAAGGACTTTTTTAGCAATATTGTTGTTGGCAGCAGCCACGCCTTGGGGAGGCGCGGTGGAGACTGCATCCGGGAAATTGTCGACGGTGATTGGAGAAGATGCAGTGTCTGTTACGGAATTGTCGCTTACAGGCACGATGGACGCACGCGATTTCAAGTATATATCCGATTCGATGCCCCAGTTGTCGGTGCTCGACATAAGTGGCGTGACAATAGAGGAATACTCCGACAGGGAGCCCCTGTTTGCCAATTTCACATATTATCCAGCAGGCGAGTTGCCTAAATATTCGCTGATGGGCAAGCCGCTCACATCAGTGTCGCTTCCGTCGACGCTGACATCCATCGGCGAGGCGGCGTTTGCAGGCTGTGCCGAACTGACAGAAATCAGCCTTCCGTCTACGGTCGCCACGATAGGCAACTATGCATTTTCAAGTGCGTCAAAACTTGCGGATGTCAAAGGCGGCGAGGGCGTCCGCACGATAGGCGACTATGCGTTCAGCCGCGACGCCGCATTGACAACGGTTGCGTCGCTGCCGCAGGTTGAGACCATCGGCGGACATGCGTTCAGCGGATGCTCTAAGATGGTGGACTTCACGTTTGCCCCATCGCTGCGCACTATTGGCGAGAGCGCGTTTGCCGGCAGCGGACTGACGTCGGCCGACATGAGCGGATGCACGTCGCTCAGCGTTGTCGGCGCATGGGCATTTGCCGACAACGGCTCACTTCGCGAGGTGAAGATGCCGTCGACGGTAACATCGTTGGGCGAGGGCGCGTTTTTCTATTCATCGGCATTGCAGCAAGTGGCATTGCCCGAGGGCCTTGTGAAAATCAACGAATACACATTCATGGGCGGCAAGGCAGTCGCCACGGTGACACTTCCGGAAGGCTTGAAAGAGATAGACGACTATGCGTTCAGCGACTGGACAACGGTTCGGGAAATCATCATTCCATCGACGGTCGAGTATATAGGCGACCGCGCCATGCGCAATTGGAACAGCCTCGCGGAGCTGACAAGCAATGCCGTCACGCCACCATCGCTTGGCGACAATGTTTGGGAGAACGTAGACTATGAGAAAGTAAACCTCACCGTTCCGGCAGCCGGCGAGATGGCTTACAGGCTTGCGGAGCAGTGGCAGGACTTCTTCAAATCATCGTCGGCAAAACCGTTGGCAGCGGAGAGCCTGCGCGTGGCGGTTGACGGCGATGTGGTGACAATAACCAGCGGAGAAGAGATAAGCACGGTGCAATTGTTTGACATGAGCGGCATCTTGCTGCAGTCGGCGGCACCGCACAGCCAGCAGTTCTCATTGACGCTGTCGGGCTACAGCGGCAGAGCCTACGTGGTGCGCTGCGTGTCGGGCGGCAATGAAAAAATCATAAAAATAAGCAGACAATAGATACATTATGGGCAAAAATAAATTGAAGAAATTCGGGGAGATGGAAACATTCCCCAACGTGTTCCAATATCCATTCGCAGAATTGCAGAAAGGACCGTTTCCATTGAAAGGAAAGTGGAACACAGAGTTTTTCAAGAACGACAATCCCATAGTTCTGGAACTTGGTTGCGGCAAAGGAGAATATGCCGTCGGCATGGCAAAAAAATTTGCCGACCGCAACTTCATCGGAGTCGACATCAAAGGCGCCCGGATGTGGACCGGCGCCAAGCAGTCGGTGCAGGAAGGCATCGCCAACGTAGCGTTTCTCCGCACGAGTATCGAACTAATCGCCTCCTTCTTTGAGGCCGGCGAGGTGTCGGAAATCTGGATAACGTTTCCCGACCCCCAGATGCAGAAAGTCAACAAACGCCTGACGTCGACCCGCTTCATGCAACTCTATCGCCAGATATTGAAAGACGGCGGACTCGTGCATCTGAAAACCGACAGCCCGTTTCTTTATGCCTATACCGACGCCATGGTGCGTCTGAACGGCTTCGCCACCGAGGTCAACACCGACGACCTTTATCACAGCGGACTTGCCGACGATATTCTCGAAATCCGCACGTTCTACGAACGCCAATGGCTTGCCCGCGGCTTGACAATAAAATACATCAACTGGCATCTTGACGCCACCACGGCGCTTCAGGAGCCTGAAATCGACATAGAGAAAGATACCTATCGCAGTTTCTCGCGCGGGTATCTTGAAACAGACCCTCAATATTCAAAGTAACAATTATGGAAGAAAGACTATATCCCGCACTAATCACCGAGGCTTTGCGCAACGTCCGCTACCCAGGCAACGGCAAAGACCTTGTGGAGAACAATATGGTTGAGGACGACATCCGCATTGACGGAATGAACGTGTCGTTCTCTTTGATTTTTGACAAATCGACCGATCCGTTTATCAAAAGTGTTGTCAAGGCCGCTGAAACAGCCGTCAAGACTTATGCCAGCGAGAATGCCCGCATAGAGGGCAACATCAGCGTGAAGTACCGCCAGAACGTAGAGCAGCCCGCCAAGATGCTCCCCGGAGTGAAAAACATCATCGGGGTCTCGTCGGGCAAAGGCGGAGTAGGCAAATCCACCGTGGCAAGCAATCTTGCCGTGGCGCTTGCCAAGCAAGGCTACAAGGTGGGGCTGCTTGACGCCGACATCTTCGGACCGTCGGCTCCAAAGATGTTTGGAGTAGAGGATGCCCCCGTGTATATGGATGAGGTAGGCGGCCGCAACCTTATCGCACCCGTAGAGCAATATGGCGTAAAAGTACTGTCGATAGGCTTCCTCGTAGACAAAGACAACGCCGTGCTTTGGCGCGGCGGCATGGCAAGCAACGCCCTGAAGCAACTCATAGGCGACGCCAATTGGGGCGACCTCGACTATTTTGTGATAGATATGCCCCCAGGAACGAGCGACATCCATCTGACGCTTGTGCAGACCCTTGCCATCACAGGAGCCGTAGTGGTCACCACTCCGCAGGAAGTGGCACTCGCCGACGCGCGCAAGGGCGTCAGCATGTTTCAAAGCCCGCAGGTCAACGTGCCGGTGCTCGGCATCGTGGAGAATATGGCATGGTTCACTCCGGCGGAACATCCGGATGAGAAATACTACATCTTTGGCAATGGAGGCGGCAAACGCCTTGCGGAAAAGCTTGGAGTGGATTTGTTGGCGCAGATACCGCTTGTGGCAAGCATCTGCGACGGCGGCGACCAAGGCAAGCCAGCTGCGCTGCAGAACACCGTCAGCGGCGAGGCGTTCAACACGTTGGCGCAGCGAGTGGTGGAGGCTGTCGACAAGCGCAACCGCGAGCTTCCGCCGACACATAAAGTTGACGTTTCGAAACGTTAACCATTGTGGGCGTAGATATTGCCCACGAGAATTATAATTTTGCAATGTAAAAACAAAATGACAATGAAAATAGGAGACAAAATACCGGAAATGCTTGGCGTCGACGCCAACGGCAAAGAAGTGAAGGCATCCGACTATGCCGGAAAGCGTCTTGCCATCTATTTCTATCCGAAAGACAACACTCCCGGCTGCACAGCCGAGGCATGCAGCCTGCGCGACGGCTACGACGCCCTCCGCAGCGCAGGATATGAGGTGATAGGAGTGAGCAAGGACAGCGCGGCATCGCATGGGAAGTTTGCCGCCAAACACTCGCTTCCGTTCACACTTATCGCCGACACCGACACCACGCTCAACCAAGCGTTCGGCGTGTGGCAGAAAAAGAAGATGGCAGGACGGGAGTATATGGGTACGGTGCGCACCACGTTTCTTGTTGACGGCGACGGCACCGTGACCGACATTATTGCAAAAGTAGACACCAAAAACAGTGCCTCGCAGATTCTTGAAATAATAAACAAAAAAGCATAACTATGGAGAAAGCAACAGACAAGACAGCAGCTGCAAGCGAGAAGCTTAAAGCCTTGCAGAATGCGATGTCGAAGATAGAAAAGGACTATGGCCGCGGAGCGATAATGAAACTCGGTGACGACAATATAGAAAATATCGAGGTGATTCCTTCAGGCATCATCGGACTTGACTACGCACTCGGCGTGGGCGGCTATCCCCGCGGACGTATCATTGAAATCTACGGCCCGGAATCGTCGGGAAAGACCACGCTCGCCATCCTTGCCATCGCTCAGGCGCAGAAGCAGGGCGGCATAGCAGCCATCATCGACGCAGAGCATGCGTTTGACCGCTTTTATGCCGAGAAACTTGGCGTTGACGTCAACAACCTTTGGATTTCGCAGCCCGACAATGGCGAGCAGGCACTTGAAATCGCCGACCAGCTTATCCGCTCATCGGCAATCGACATAATCGTTATCGACTCTGTTGCGGCGTTGACACCAAAAGCCGAAATCGAAGGAGTGATGGGCGAAAAGCAGATGGGTCTGCAGGCGCGTTTGATGTCGCAGGCTCTCCGCAAGCTTACAGCCACAATCTCAAAGACCAACACCACATGTATCTTCATCAACCAGCTGCGCGACAAAATCGGCGTGATGTGGGGATCGCCGGAAACCACTACCGGAGGCAATGCCTTGAAGTTCTACGCTTCTGTGCGTCTTGACATCCGTCGCACCAGTGCCATCAAGAACGGCGAGGACGTGCTTGGCTATCAGACAAAAGTAAAGGTTGTGAAAAACAAGGTTGCGCCTCCATTCCGCAAAGCAGAGTTTGAGTTGACATTCGGCGAAGGCGTGTCGCACAGCGGCGAAATCCTTGACCTCGGTGTGAATCTTGGCATTATAGCCAAAAGCGGATCATGGTTCTCCTACGACGGAACTAAGCTCGGACAGGGCCGCGATGCCGTGAAACGTCTGATTGGCGACAACCCGGAGCTTGCCGAAGAACTTGAGGCAAAAATCAAGGCAAAACTTTTCCATAAGGATGATGCCGACGACAGCGCGGAACCGACCGACGCTCCGGCAGCAGAATAAAAAAACATAAAAAGCAATGAAAATCGCAATCATTGGATGCGGCAATATGGGCGGCGCGATCGCAAGAGGTCTCGCTGCCGATGCTGTTTTTGCGTCAGAGCATACAATTGCGGCGAGCAACCGCACACAGCCCAAACTCGACGCCATCAAGGCTGAATATCCGCAGATAGAGACGTCGACCGACAACTGTCAGGCAGCCGCAGCCGCCGACATCGTGGTCATAGCCGTTAAGCCATGGCTCATCGACAGCGTTGCAGAAGGCTTGCGCCCTGTGCTTACAGCCGGCCAGACCATCGTGTCGGTAGTGGCAGGAGTGCCGTTCAGCCATCTTCGCGAACTCTTCGGCACAGCTACGCTTTTCCGCGTGATTCCCAACACCGCTATCGCCATCGGCGAAAGTATGACCGTAATAGCCGACGACGGAGCAGACAGTGGACAATTGGCTGTGGTGACCGACATTTTCAACCGTCTCGGCGAGACTCTTGTCGTGGAAGAGCGACTGCTTGACGCGGCAATGGCGCTTGGCTCGTGCGGCACGGCGTATGCCTTGCGCTACGTGCGCGCGGCGATGGAAGCCGGTGTGGAGCTCGGGCTTTATCCCGGTCAGGCAAAGAAAATTGTGGCGCAGACAGTCAAGGGAGCTGCCAGCCTGTTGCTTGCCCGCGGCACACATCCGGAGGAGGAGATAGACAAGGTGACCACCCCAGGCGGCTTCACAATAAAAGGCTTGAACCGTATGGAGGCTTGTGGATTCAGCAACGCCGTGATCGAAGGCTTGAAAGCATCGATAAAATAGTGCTCGTCCGACATTTTGAATTTGCCAAACTTGCAACGATTCTGGTCCTTCTTCGGATTCGCAACACCAGGATGTTAAAATATGAAGAGATGAAAAAAAAGATTTCTTGTTTGATTATGTGTGCTGTGACCTGTGCTGCGCTTGCGCAAACCACAGGAGATGAGGCTGGGCATACTTGGATAGATTTGGGGTTGCCCAGTGGAGTTAAATGGGCTTCTACCAATGTTGGTGCAAATCGTCCACAAGACGATGGCGACTACTATGCATGGGGCGAAACGACTGTGAAGACAGACTTTCGATGGGCTACCTACTCGCATGGGACAGGGCAAAATTCGCTCACGAAGTATTCTAATTCAGATGAGTTGTTGTCGCTTGAAGCCGCCGATGATGTCGCTTTCAAAACATGGGGCGGCACATGGCGTATGCCAACCAAGGAAGAATGGGGAGAGCTCCAAGAGCATTGTGTCTGGACTTGGACTGACGACTACAATAAAACAGGCGCGGCGGGATATGTGGTTGCGAGCAAGAGCGGTGACGCCTCACTCTTTTTGCCTGCGGCAGGATGCCGTTATGCGAATCTGATAAACGAGAAAGGTGTGCATGGATACTATTGGTCGAGTTCGCTTTTCAAAAGCTCTTCTTATAGTGGCTCAGCCTACCAGTTGCAGTTTATTCGGGCTTATGTCAAATCTGATTGGAACCACACACGCTATTATGGATCATCTGTGCGTGGCGTGTGTAATGTCCCGTCGTCAACGATTGAGGGCATCACACAGTCAGAATGCCGCATATCTGTGATTGGCGGCAAAATCCATTGTGGTCAGGAATTCCGTGTCTATGACCTTTATGGGCGGGATGTGACACATCAGAATGGTTCTCTTCCTAAAGGGGTATATGTAGTGCAGACAGAAAACAGCAGAGAGAAAGTCGGAGTCTTCTGATGAGATTCTTGAGTCGGAAAAATGACAATATGGGTAAAATGAAAAAGGCATCAATTATAATTGCGTTGGCATACGCGCTGGGCATCATTCTTCCATTTTCCTCGGCAAAAGCGGAGAAGGTGCAATATTGGGCGAAAGGCGTCAGTGAAGATGCAGGCTGGTACAACACCTTTCAGTTTACGAATGGCTGCTGGGCAGCGGTTAGTAGCAACATGATAGCATGGTGGCAGGATCGCATAAAGGAAACGTATATCTACACTGGGAAATGTTGGGACCCAGAGGAGGTCAATCGGGAATTTGATCGCAACACCTATTTCAATGATGGTGGTGACTATGTATATAAAGCTCTCGACTGGTATCTGCGCGAGACGCATCCAACCATCGCTTACACACGTACCAACCTCTATCAGAGCTACCTCTTTGAAGACGACTACGATAATCCTATCATCTTCACGCGAGGCTATATAGATTCCAACGAAGCGATATTTACTGATGTGTTGCTGCGCTATTTCACTACGGGTAACTACGTTGCGCAAATTCGTGACATGAACCACGCTTGGACTTTGTGGGCGATAGAAGTGGATACAGAAACCAACACCATCACGCGTATATGGGTGACGGATTCTGTTCCCAATGACCGCAATAACCCCAAAAAGGAGATACATGCCCTCGATTCAAAACGCTATAAAGACCTTTTCTATTTCGAACGGGGAATCTACGATGAGGAGAACAATTCTTGGGGAGTTCAGGCCATTCACCCGGCGGAATTGACATTCTTTGGCATAGAAGGCCGGTTTTTGGTTGATGCCAACGGAGAACCCGTGTTTGAACAGAAGCCTTGATTGCCGACCAAAGAAGAGGCTGTGTCGAAACAGGCGCAGTATCCATATTTGCATTTCTTTCAATATTGCTTAAAATAGAAAAAAAGATATAGGAAACAGCAAAACTGCACTCGGTTGGGTGCAGTTTTGCTATTAAATTGCACTGAATGTAGTGCATATTTGCAGAATATTCGTATCTCCCGACTTCGTTGTTTAAAAGATGAGTATTGTAACTTATTGATAGATAATACGTTGTATCTTTGTATCACTTATTGTTGGGTGACACGATGACGAAGTGGGGGGAAGTCTAAAGCTCCGAACCTTTTGTGTCTCGCTTTTTAATCTGTTCAAAGTCGGAATGAATAGAGGATATGTTGTTCTCGTATATCATCATTTCCGATTGTTTGAGTTATACACCGCCCATCCTTTAATCGTCAATAGATATTTCTGACGAGGATGACGTGGCTTGTCGGGGTAGAGCATAGAAACAAATCCCTCTTTCATGGCGGGATTAAGTGAGTATTCCATAAAATTCTCACGATTCTTTAATCCTACGGAAGCCATCATCTCTTTGACAGATAATCTATTGTTTGCAATCGCCTTTATTAAGCGGCTGATATTCTCATTATCTATCTGCAATGGATTGTCTGAGCTTGTCGGGGTACTTGTCGGGGTACTTGTCGGGGTGGAGATACCTATGTCTTTAGGAGCATTAATCACCATAAAACGATTTCTCAACTCGTTGTTTTCTCCCATCAATAGGTTGCGAAAGAATCGTTCCAAATAGACAGACTCCCTTTTGATGCCCTTTTGTATATTTTGATAATTGGCTCTAACCAACGCATTTCGGAAATACCAAGAATGATTGGCAAAAAGGTCGTTCTCAACATTGAATCCCATTGAGCGTAAATACTGTATGGTGAACACTGCTGTTGTTCGGGTATTGCCTTCTCCAAACGGATGAATTTGCCACAACCCAGATACGAATTTGGTAATATGACTTACTATTTGATTTACATCCAATCCTATATAATCAAATGCCTTTTCTTGCTCAAGATCATACTCTATGGCTCTGCGAATGTCGGGAGCAGATACATAGAGCACCGTGTCGCCACGAAGCACCCATTCTTTTTTGGTGATATTGTAATCTCTTATTTGTCCGGCAAACTTGAATACACCATCAAATATCCTTCGATGAATGGCGGTCAATCCAGCTACAGTGAAAGCAAACGAACGTTCATTCAATAGCTTGATTATATTGGCAGAAACTTTATCGGCTTCTTCTGTTTCATTATCCTTTTCAGTACGAATGTCTTTTGAATCGTAGTAACTCTTGATAAGTTGTTGTACTTCATCAATGGTTATGTCTCCCTCAATATGCTTGCGAGCAGTTTCAATAAGATAATTCGAGGGCTTCAAGCCATCTACTGCTTGAAGTCCTATTGCCGTTTGCCACGCATAGCCCTTTTCACGCTTTTGTGGCTCGCCTTGCTGGATGTATTCGTCGAATTCACTCATTAGATTATAGTCAGTTGAAATATTTTCTGATATTATTGAAAGTTATTGATTTACAGATGGTTTAGCCCATAGCCAAGTACCTGTGAGTTGTTGGGTAGCATCAATAAATTCACAATCAACAACCGATTTTGCAAACTCTATATTCTTATTTAAGGTATCTATTTCAAGATCTGACAATCTAAAATTGAAGCTATGTTCAATAGTTTCATTAGTGTCTGCTACATGAATTTTGGCAACAGCAGAATATTCTCCGGCTTTCCAAAATAATGAATTTTTATATAGACGAATTAGTTCGTTATATTCATAAGAACGTTTAATATCATCAATATTTACATTGTTATTTATTCTTTGATTTTCAATAAATGTAGTTAATTTGTAGGCTAATAGTTTCCTTCTTTCTAAAAAAGTATCGGATTGAAATCCGATAAACTTTTCAACTAGTACATCTCTAAACGCATTAATGGCTATTGCATTTTGTTGTTTTGCCATTGTTGACTTGCCTTCAGGACCTTGAAGCTCGTAGAAAGTTTCACTATACCACATCCATCTAAGAATGTGATGTGCTCCATCTTTATCAGTAAGAATCAGTTTAATGTCATCTATTAGAGCATGTTTATCCCTTGCAAGAAAAGAAAATCTGAGATTGAAAACATTTCCATTTTTGATGTATCCTATTTCTGCTTCTCCATCATGGTATATTGATATCTTGGGTTTCTTCATCCAATTATATATCCATGATATTATTTGGGGTAACCATGCTAGAGCACCTAAAACTGCGACAATGTCTATAAATTTCATAATATTTTATTCTAATTGTTTTCTATAAACAGAATCTAAAGTATTTCCATTTTTATCTTTCCATACCAACCAGCCATTATTGCTGCTGCCAATACAGAAATCTGCGGCAGTACTAGGACTTGAAAAAGTTTTATCCGATGTCAATACCAGGATTTCGTTTTCATTGGAAGTGTAGTCTTGGAGCATCTTTCTCCGTTTTTCTTTCCAGTTAAAAGACGGCACCATTGTTGGGGCTACAATACTCCCTTTTAGGACTGTAAAGCCCTCGGAACTGTAGAAGCCCTTTGCATTGCACCCTCTACCTTTGGTGTAGAATATATGTTCTTCTTTGGGTTGTGACAATTCAAAAATATTGCAACCGATAAATGATGCCAGAAATTTCACATCTTCGAAAAATTCATCCATTGAGTCTTGTTGATGCTCTGGTAGATTCGGTGCTTTAGGGATTTGTTTATTATCGCTTAGAACAAAAGCGTTTGCTTTCTTGGCTTCAGTTATCGCTTTATATTCTATGTATTGTACATCAACTTTAGTCATATCGGCATCTTTCGATACGAATATGAGCGCTTTTTGCCAAAACGATTTTTTGCTATCATGGTCTTTTACACGTTCTTTAAAGTTCTCCGTTTCACCTATATACGCCTGTGGTTTGGTTGACTCATCTTCTCCCAGTAATATGTAAAACGCAGGTTTTTGCAACTTTTCTTGTGTATTCAGATAAGAGAGGTTGGAACGTGGCACGACAAACATTTGGCAAATCTTGTTGCTAATGAATGCATATTGAGTTCCTTTCGGGTCTCCATCAATTAAATATGTTGTTATTGTCTTTCCCATTGTTATTCATTGTGGATTGTTACGTTTGCAGTTGTATTTGTAATCGAATTTTTTTGCATGAAATACCTAATTTGGTGTGAGGCATAACGCATTTGATAGCTGCCTCTTCTTAATGCAAATATACACCATTATTGAATATAAATTACTATTTTTTGCTGAGTTTGATAGTTTTGATTGTAATTGGCAGATATACAGAAGTTTGTGGAGGTAGAAATGTTGCTATATGAAACATTGACGATTGTTTTAACATTACTTTAACACTTGAGGTTCGCCCGATGGTTGGCACGTATTTGGATTGGCGTGGATATCTGCCTGTTAATACGTGTTTTAGTTTGATTCTGCAGATTCTCAGTTAGGGGTATGTTGTTGAAGACATGGATATATCCAAGACCTCCGGCACGCTGGCTGCGCTCCGCGTGCCGGGTTACGGAAGAGTGGCGTAGCTACGCGACGAAGTTTCCACAATCGCTCTTTGGCGTTTTTTTGCGGCAGTTTGTGCAAACAATAATAAATTCGGTCGATAGGTTTTGGAATGATGGTTAATATGATTTACCTTTGTAATGTCTTTGCGTAAGAAAAAGACAATATTTTTATGTGGTTGAGTCTCGCTTTTCTGTCGGCGGCACTTCTTGGGCTTTACGACGTGGCAAAAAAATACTCTTTGCGGGAAAATGCCGTCATCCCGGTGCTTTTCTGCAACACGTTGTTTTGTGCGCTGATATTTCTTCCCTTCATCGTAGCCTCGCATACCGGCATCCTTGGCAGCGGATCGCTGCTGTGTGTCGACAACTGGCAATGGCAAGAACAGCGGTTTATCGTTCTGAAATCCTTTATTGTACTGTCGTCGTGGATATTGGGATATTATGCCATCAAACATCTTCCGATCACTATCGTAGGTCCGGTCAACGCCACCCGTCCCGTGCTGACTCTGCTCGGCGCGCTTATTATCTTCGGCGAGCGTCTTAATGGTTGGCAATGGGCAGGCGTGCTCCTTGCCGTCACATCGTTCTACATGCTCAGCCGCAGCGGCAAGAAAGAAGGCATCCGTTTCAGTCATAACCGATGGATATATTATCTGGTGGCGGCAGCACTTCTGGGAGCCGTAAGCGGGCTTTACGACAAGTTTCTGATGTCGCCCACGGGAGCCGGCATCCGTGCGATTACCGTGCAGTGCTGGTATAACTTCTATCAGTGCGTGATAATGGGCATTGTGCTTCTTGTGGTGTGGTTGCCTCAGCGCAAGGCCTCACCGTTCCGCTGGCGTTGGTCGATAATGCTGATTTCAGTGTTTATCACCCTTGCCGACGCCGCATACTTCTACGCTCTGACCTATCCCGACGCAATGATTTCAGTGACCTCTATGGTGCGCCGCGGCAGTGTGATAGTATCGTTCTGCTTTGGCGCGATGATTTTCAGGGAGAAGAATCTGCGGTCGAAAGCCGTCGACCTCTGCCTGGTGTTGCTCAGCATGGCGTGTCTGTGGATAGGAGGACATTAAGAGAAAGAAAACAAATGATAAAATATATTGTATGAAAAATTTTTTACTGACAGCAGTTATCGCAGCATCGGCAGCGATGCCGGTGATGGCAGGCACAGCTTTGCCTTATAGCGAGACGTTTGACACCGCCGCCGATTTTGCGACGATGACCGTCGTCGATGCGAACAGCGACAACAAGACGTGGTATCACAGTGACTACTACAAGTCGGCAATGATTGATTATTCCGACGACAGCAGCATGGACGACTGGCTGATTCTGCCAGCGTTCAGTCTCGCCCCAGGCGGCACGTATACCTTCGAGATGGATGCCCGGTGCTACAGCAGCTTCTTGGGCACAGAGCGTTTTGAGGTGAAGATGGGCACCGCCGCCACCGTCGCCGCGATGAAAGAGACCATTGTGGGAGAGACATTGCTTAAAACAGATAAATTTCAGCACTTCACTCAAAAAATCACTGTTGCCACAGCCGGAACATACTATATCGGCATCCACTGCATCTCTGACGCAGAATGCCGCGGCATGTTGGTTGACAACATTGCTTTGTCGGCCGGCGTGGCAGCGGAAAGCCCAGCAGCGGTAACCGACCTTACGCTGACGCCAGAGCCAACGGGTCTGAACAAGGTGACAGTGGCGTTTACCGCACCTGCTCTCACGTCGACCGGAGTGTCGTTGACGGCATTGGACAAAGTGGAAATTTATCGCGACAAGGCACTTATAAAGGCCATCAGCCCTGTGGCTCCCGGACAGCCTGTCACGTTTGTCGACGAGACCGTCACTGCCGGCAACCACAGCTATATGGCAGTGGCTTACAGTGCGACAGGACGCGGTTTGGAAGCGTCGGCCGACGTATTTGTCGGGCCCGGCAAGCCCTCAGCCGTCGGCAATTTCAAGGTCAAGGAAACGACGCCCGGCGATGTGGAAATCACATGGAGCGCCCCGACAACCGATGAGAAAGGCAACCGCATAGACCCGTCGCTGATCACCTATAAGGTGGTTAGTTACGAAATTGTGCTCGACAGCTATTTCACAGAGTCAGACATTGTGGAAGGACTTGCCGACACCCGTTATGTCCACCATGCCATAGATGCCGGCAAAGGTCAGCGTTTCATTGCCTACGGTGTGTATGCAGAGACAATCTCGGGCAAGTCTACAGCCGTCAAGACCGCACTCTTCCCAGTGGGAACAAACTATTCCGTTCCGTTTGCAGAGTCGTTTGCCGGAGGCAAGGCATCGTCGCTGTGGCGCTCTGAAGTGGCCAAAAACCAGTCGACCGCCCCGGCGTGGACGCCGCTTACCGATGAAGACGTAGCCGACCTCGCATCGCGCGACGGCGATGGCGGATATGTAGCCATGCTTGGCGAAAACACCGACGACAGCGCCCGTTACTACAGCGGCAAAATCGATTTGTCGGGCTTGCAGAATCCGGTGCTCTCATTCTATACGTTCAACTTCGGCAACGGCAGCAACAACGACGATGAGAACGTGCTTGAAATCTATGGCGGCACAGGCTCGGGCTTCAATCTCATCAAGAGTATGGAGATAAAAGAAGTGGGTGAATACGGATGGAACAAGGTGATTCTTCCGTTGACAGCATACAAGGACAAGGTGGTGCAAATCGTGTTTACCGGAGTCACGAAAAACTATCTTGCCATTCCGTTGGATGCCATAACAGTAGGCGAGGCTCCGGCACGCGACCTTGCGGCAGTCAGTCTGAGCATTCCCGAGACTGTGACAACAGGACAGTACTTCGACATTGAAGTCGATGTGGAAAATGCAGGAACGCAGCCCGTCGGCGGCTATGTAGTGGAGCTGTACCGCAACGGCGAGAAGATTCAGGAGGCAGAGGGTCCGGAACTCTATTCGTGCACACGGACGCAAGTGGGATTCTCCGACCGACTGGAAGTGATCGACAACGGCGACAACGAGTACTATGCCAAGGTGGTGTGTGAAGGCGATGAGAATCCAGCCAACAACACAACCGCTGTGGTCAAAGCCGTGGCAGAAGCTCCGGAATATCCTGTGGCAACCAACCTTAAAGCCACACGCAGCGGTAATGCCGTCACTCTGACATGGACAGCCCCCGACCTCAGCACCGCGAAGCCGGAAGCAACCACCGACTCGTTTGAGGCTTATGAGTCGTTTGCCACACAAGGAGTGGGCGGATGGACATTCACAGATATGGACAATGCCCAAGTGGGCAAGTTCCAGGGCATAACCTTCCCAGGCATCACCTATGAGGGCTCGGTGCAGTCGTTCTGGGTAATGGACGCATCGATGGAAGGCGCCAACGCCTCGTTTGCCGCGCATTCAGGCGGAAAATATATCGCACAGATATTCAATTACGACGGGTCGCAGTGTGACGACTGGGCAATCTCACCCGAACTGAATGGCATCGCCCAGACAGTATCGTTCTATGCCAAGAGTTATTCGTCGATACCAAGTTATGCCGAGACGTTTGAGGTGCTTTATTCCACCACCGACACATCGACCGACCATTTCGTGAAACTCGGCACATACGAGAATGTGCCAAACGCATGGACACGCTATGACGTGGCATTGCCGGAGGGAGCAAAACATTTCGCCATCCGTTGCGTCTCTGAAGGATGCTACATGCTGTTTGTCGACGACGTTACGTTTGTCGCCGCCGGCGCCACCCACGGACTGGAAGTGGAAGGCTACAACGTGTATCGCAACCGTCAGAAAATCACGGAACAGCCGGTTTCGGGCACACAGTTTGTCGACACCGCCGCTCCCGATGGAGAGAACAAATATATGGTCACCGTGGCATACAACAAAGGCGAGTCGGTGCCCGGCAACGAAGTAGTGGCAGGAGAGGCAGGCGTTGAGGCTGTTGACGGTGACAATGTGGCGATTACAGCCCTCGACGGCAAGATTGTGGTTGACGGAGCAACTGCGCAGACCGTCATCATGCAGCCTAACGGAGCCATAGTCTATACAGGCACGGGCAGCCACGTTGAGGCGGCGGTGGCACAAGGTGTGTATATCGTAAAAACAGGCGTTAAAGTAGCGAAGGTAATCGTGAAATAGTCCACGCTGAAACATATCGGCGCGGGTGGGTCACAAGGCTGTGTCCCGCCCGCGTTTTTTTGGGTGGCAATTATTTGCAAATCAAAAACTTCGTATTATCTTTACGGCGCAAACCATTAACAAGAAAAAATATAATCCAACGAAATAAATTTGCTATGAAAAAAATAGGATCTTTGTTGATTTTTGCACTTTGTTTGGTTTTGTCAGGATGCAATAAAGAAGACGAGCCAAAGTATGAGTCGCTTGATATTGGATATCATACGTGGACATTTAAAATTAGAGTGCTTGACAAAAATGGAGAGGATATATTAAAGCAAGAAGATGGCGTAAAAAAAATAAAAGGGATGCTGTCGATAGAATACGAGAATGTTGTATATACTCCTAAAATTGATTCAGATTTTGCGTTTGGAGAGGTTCCGCCTTGGAGCCGGCTGATGATTGGAGATCCAGACGGAAGTGAGAGCGGACAATGTTTGTATTTTTCCAGGTTTGATGTAATTTCGAAATATGATGACACTTTCGTTATAAATTGGGTTGACAAAAGTAAAGATGTCATACACCTTACGCAGGAGCCTTTTTATATAAAAGACGGATATCCCTATACAAGGACTAAGACACGAAAATGCTATCGCAATGGTGTTGATATGAATGTGCCAGGAGGGGATGACATTGTGATAACAAAAGTTATGGCAGATGTGTGAAATGACAGATTAGTAAAAAACACAGTGACACTTGAAATGAAAAGGTGTGGAATTTATTAGGATTGACAAGAACCGCTTGCTTCGGCAAGCGGTTCTCTTCGTATTCGACGGCTGTTGTATTCAGACTTCTCCGTGCCAAGGCAAGGGTTATGCAATTGTTTTTGCAATACCGATGAAGAAAGATTTTGCGGATTGGCGGAAATGTTTTTACTTTGTAGGAGCGAACCAAAACATAGAAGCCTGCTATGGGTTTTGAAAAAGTAAGACATATCGACCTGCCTAAGATTTGCGATCCTCGCGGCAACCTGTCGTTTCTTGAGAACGGCGGGGTTGTCCCGTTCCCGATTGCGCGCACATACTGGGTCTACGACGTGCCTGGCGGTAAGAAGCGTTTCGGCCACGCGTTCCACCGACAGGAGGAACTGATAATCTCGTTGTCGGGAAGTTTCGACATTGTGCTCAACGACGGCTCGGAAGCGCGCCGTTACCATATGGCACGGTCGTACTACGGACTTTATGTGCCACGGATGATGTGGCGCGAACTCGACAATTTCTCGACCAACTCGGTGGCGCTGATTTTGGCGTCGACGCCGTATGACGCCTCCGACTATATCGAGGATTTCAACCTTTATAAAACGACTTTGGCCAATGGAAAATGACAATCACGCAACTGTGTCGGTCGACGACTGCCGGCTGCTGACGCTCGACCGCCATCACCATGAGAACGGCAACCTGACGGTGGTGGAAAACGGCAAAGACTTTCCGTTTGAGGTGCAGCGGGTGTTCTATATCTACGACGTGCCTGGCGGCACAGACCGCGGCGGGCATTCCCACCGCCGTTGCCATCAGTTTATCGTGGCGGTCAGCGGAAGTTTCGACCTTGAGATAGATGATGGCGTCAGCCGGCGCACGGTGACGCTCAACCGCTCCAACATAGGGCTGTATGTGGCTCCCGGGATATGGGTGGGTCTGCGCAACTTCTCGTCGGGTTCGGTGTGCCTCACGCTGGCATCCGATCCGTATGACGAGGCAGACTACGTGCGCGACTATGACGAGTTTCTGAACCTGACAGCAAACAAAAGAAAATGAAGCAATACGAATTTCTGCCGCTTGGGGTTGTCAACGAGCCCTACAGACAGGCGATTCAATCGAAAATAGACAGCGTCCTCGACAAAGGCTGGTATCTCAACGGAGAGTTTGGCAAGCAGGTCGAGGCGCAATTGTCGTCGCTCACCAAAATGCCGTGGGCAGTGGCGTGCAGCAATGGGCTCGATGCCCTGCGGCTGATTTTCCGCGCCTACAAGGAGTTGGGTGTGATGCGCGACGGCGATGAAGTGATTGTGCAAGCCAACACCTACATAGCCTCGGTTCTTGCCATCAGCGACAACGGCTTGCGCCCGGTGCTTGTTGATGCCGACATTGACACGCTTAACATGGACTTCTCAAAAATAGAGGAGCGCATCACGGAGCGCACACGCGCCATCATGGTGGTGCATCTTTACGGCGCACCGTGCTGGTCGGACTCGCTTGCCGGCATAGCCCGGAAACACAATCTCAAGATTGTGGAGGACAATGCGCAGGCAATCGGCGCCACGACCACGTGCCGAGGCCTGAACGGCACCGGCATAACCGGCGGACTCGGCGATGCGGCGGCTTTCAGTTTCTATCCCACAAAAAATGTCGGGGCGATGGGCGATGCCGGGGCCGTGACCACAAACGACAAGGCGCTTGCCGACGCCGTCAGAGCCATCGCAAACTATGGCTCCGACCGACGCTACCATAACATCTATCAAGGGCTGAACTGCCGCATGGACGAACTGCAGGCGGCAGTGCTGAGCGTCAAGTTGCAGCACCTGGCAGACATCTCCGGCGCACGCCGGCGCAATGCGGCCGTCTACGACCGCGAAATCGCCAATCCGCTGCTACGCAAACCGAAGAAGCTGCCGGGCAACGTGTGGCATCAGTATGTGGTGCTCGTAGCCGACGGACGCCGTGACGAGTTTCGTAAATTCTTGTCGGACAACGGAGTGCCTACCGATGTGCACTATGCCGTGCCACCACATCTGCAGCCGTGCTATGCCGGTCTTGCCAACAGCGCGCTGCCAGTTGCCGAGCGCATCGCGGCAGAGTGTGTGAGCATTCCGATAGCCGAGCATTTGACGGAAACCGATATTTCAGAGATTTCAGAAATAATTAATGTTTTTAGATAGACGTTGATTGAAGAAATTGTGTATTTTTGCAAAAAATTGAACACGATATGAAAATAACGAGAGATGCCGTTTGGCACACCACAAAAGATTACAGCATCATCACACTTGGATTGATATTATATGCCGTTGGATTCTGTGGATTTATTTTGCCGCACGGGGTTATCACTGGCGGTCTTGCGGGTATCGCAGCCTTGATTTTTTTCAAGACGGGTATCCCGGTGGCATATTCGTTCTATACTCTCAACATCATACTCCTCTCGATAGCCTATCGTATCGTGGGGCGCGGCTTTGTGCTTAAAACCATCTACGGCGCGTCGGGACTCAGCCTCTTCATGCTCATCGCACAGATGTTTTTCAAGTCACATCCGGTTTATCTTGAGCACGACATCCTGCTCAGCTGCATTATCGGAGCCGTGCTGTGCGGTGTGGGAACAGGCCTGGCATTCACCCACAACGGCAGCACCGGCGGCACCGACATCGTGGCTGCGATGGTGTCGAAATACCGTCAGATTTCCGTAGGGCGTATGATTCTCTATGTTGACCTGTTTGTCATTTCCTCATCATATTTCATAAAGTACAACATCGAGCCGGTGGTCTACGGCTATGTGGTGCTGATATTCCTGTCGTACATGTGCGACATGGTGGTGAACAACAACAAGCAGGCAGTGCAGTTCTCAGTGTTCTCAAAGAAATGGAGCGCCATAGCCACCGCAGTCAACGCCGAGATGCACCGCGGATGCACGATTCTTGAAGGCACCGGATGGTATACGAAGCAGGAAGTGAAAATGCTGCTGATATTCAGCCGTAAGTCGGAAGCGCTGCAGGTTTACCGCATAATCTATTCCATCGACCCCAATGCCTTTGTGTCGCAGGGCAACGTAAACACCATCTATGGCGAAGGCTTCGACAAGAGCAAGGTGAAGGCAAAAATCCGCGACCTCAAGGACGGCGGCACCGGACAGCCTCACCAGCCATAGCCGGACTGTCACTACTTGTGGTGGAAATAATTAAGTATACACTGTAAAAAAATTCTGCAAATCTACATTAAATGAGGTTTATGGACTTCGTTTAAATATTTTCGAGCCGGTCGCTATCTGCAATAATAGGAATTAAATTAGTCTTATAGACAGGATTCCTTGAAGTTCTTCATTCTCTCGATCTACAATAGTAGAAATTAAATTAGTCTTATAGACTCAATTCTCAGTCCTGCGTACGGGTACATATCTACAATAGTAGAAATTAAATTAGTCTTATAGACCTCAAATCAGTAATCGAACTATCGGGGCTTACATCTACAATAGTAGAAATTAAATTAGTCTTATAGACCTCGTAAGTCAATTCTGGTACATCGTATCTACAATAGTAGAAATTAAATTAGTCTTATAGACACTAACCAATTAAATATAACAATTATGACATCTACAATAGTAGAAATTAAATTAGTCTTATAGACAGCAGTATCACAAGGTTGTGTGCGAGTATCTACAATAGTAGAAATTAAATTAGTCTTATAGACTCTGTGTTGTGCAAAGGTAGTATTAATATCATGTAAATCAAATAAAAAACGGATAAAATTTATTTACGTAAATACCCCCGTATTGCGATATAGTTTTTGCAATGAGCTGTAAATAGATGGGACACAAGTATTTATGCGTGCAGTGGGTGGTTCTAAGTTTGGGAGGTTCGCCTAAAAAACGACAAGGTCTTTATCGCGGTGAATAGCATTGCCATATTTTTCGACATTTTCTTTTGTCGCAGTGAATAGTACCACGCTATCATCATTACAGAAAAGCGGACAATAATGTATGCGTATTTTCTCTTTCACGTTTTCAATCATCCTATTTGTGTTGTTGAATTCATATACGGAATATTGCAAGCGAATGCCACCGCTCTTCATTAAAAATTTGGAGAATTTTGTTCTCAATTTTGTGTCAGAAATGTCATAACTAATTATAATCATATTTGAAAAGACGGGAATTGGATGTTGTTCCCAATTCCCATAAAAAATTTATAATAACCTTGGAAAAAAGAGAAAATCTCACGTTTGTATTTTACAATATCTTGCATGAAGATTTGATAATAGTTGGGAGCAACGTCTCTGTTTAGAAAATATTCCCCTTTTATACACTTAAAATCACGAGCTTTGAATTGCCCAAGATTCAGAGATTTACGAATGGTGGAGTCGATTATACACCTAAAGGGTTCCATTAAATCGCATAATAGAGATTTTCGTTTGAACCATTGTCGATGGTATACCCCGACATAGATGTCAAAACCAAACAGGCGGGCATAACTTTCAAGAAAATTAAAGAGCATTGTGTAACCAATGTCGAGCAATACGTTTATGTAGTCGATTTTTGTCCGTGGCAATCTTTGCGACCATTTAAAGTCTTGATAATATGCAGAAAAAAAGGCTTTGGCTGAAATTCCCTCAATACCCATAAGTTCTTTATAAGTTTTGCAGTCTTCAATTTTGTCCGAATATTTAGTAATCATTGCGCTGGCATACGATGTCTTTTCATCTTTTCCCCGCGTCCTTTTCAGCAATATAAGTTCGTTGTCCAAACCCGTTGGTTGAATTAAAATTCTAAATATTTACAAATGAAAAAGTTGCACATA
>ENA-ORVC01000259-ORVC01000259.1-human-gut-metagenome-genome-assembly--contig:-NODE-259-length-57817-cov-5.151085_pt1 | contig 57817 bp, 37 predicted proteins | sample MGYA00242092_ERZ509234 | MGnify/ENA primary metagenome ERZ509234 (study PRJEB26280, sample SAMEA2338800) | human gut metagenome | biome: human gut; feature: human-associated habitat; material: faeces... | reverse complement strand
GTGCTGGTGGGGGCCATCAAGATGAGCGACCGGATCATCCGGGAACTGATGGGGCTGGGCTGATTCAGCGCCACAGGCCCTCGGTGCTGATGGTATCCTCGCCGTTCTCTTTTGCCTTGCGGACGAGATATTTGAAATATTCTACGGCGGCGCAGTCATCCCGCTTCTCCTGAATGAAGCTCCAGACCCGCCCCAACAAAGAAAGCAGCCAGGACAGAACGACCAGACCGACCAGCACGAACAGGATATTGTCCGCCAACGCGGTATGCGTCTGATACCAGCTATGAAATACCGTCAGCATCGACAGAGTATATAGCAGCGGGAGTGTCAATCGGGTCAGAGTTGCCAGACGGAACAGAATTGCCAGGACGCCGAGTCCTGCGCCGATCATCCAAAACATCATGTGTCATGCCCTCCTTATCAAGTTTGTGGCATGGTAGCATAGCCGGACAGGAAAAGCAAGTATCTGTTCGGGAAAAGTCAGAAGAAACGGAGGTGGTACACATTGGAGGTACGCATCAACAAGGAAGTGCGCAACTATCAGGAAAGTTTGTTTTTTGGACTGTCACTGCGGCAGTTTTTATTTGCCCTGCTGGCGGTGGCCGTGGCGGTAGGCGTATATTTCGGCCTGCGCCCCGTGCTGGGGCATGGCGAGATCGGCTGGGTCTGCATTCTGGCCGCGTTCCCATTTGCCTTGGGCGGTTTTTTCCGGTACAACGGCATGAATCTGGAACAATTTTTATTGGCGTTTTTTCGCTCGGAATTTCTCACCCCAAAACGGCTTGTGTTCAAATCGGAAAATATGTATGCAAAACTGATGGCACACTCATCTGTGAAGGAGGCGTTGAATCTTGATTAAAACTCTGCAGACTACGCTAAAACAGGACAAAGAACGATTCAAGGTACCGAGATCCGTACAGGACATCATCCCCATCCGCCGCCTCTGGCCGGATGGGGTCTTTCAATTTGGCAGTAAGTATTCTAAGACGCTGCGATTCAGCGATATCAACTACGCCATTGCATCCAAAGAGGACAAGACGGCGATGTTTCTCAGTTATTCCGAATTGCTGAACGCGCTGGATACCGGCTCTACTACAAAAATCACCATCAACAATAAGCGCCTGAACCACCGCAACTTTGAACAGGAGATCCTCATCCCACCCCAGGGAGATTTTCTGGACGGCGGACGGGCAGAGTACAATGCGATGCTGCTGGATAAGGTGACCGACTCCTCCAACAGCGTGGTACAGGAGCGTTATATCACCCTGTCGGCGCATAAGAAAAATATCGAGGAAGCCCGTACTTTTTTTGACCGTACAGTCAATGATGTGACTTCCCGACTCAATCACATGGACTCCCGCTGCGAGGAACTGGACGCTGTGGAGAGGCTCCGCATCCTTCATGATTTCTACCGCGTGGGTGAAGAAACGCAGTTCCAGTTGGATCTGGCAGACTGCTTGAAGCATGGGCGCTCCTTCAAGGATGCCATCTGCCCGGACAGCATGGAATTCAAAAAGGATCACTTTGTCATGGGCAATAAGTATGGCCGAGTGCTGTTCCTGAAGGAGTACGCCAGTTACATCAAAGACTCCATGATCAACGAGCTCACCAGCCTGAATCGCAGCCTCATGCTGTCCATCGACATCATCCCTGTTCCCACGGACGAGGCGGTGCGGGAGATGCAGAACCGCCTGCTGGGTGTGGAGACCAATGTGACCAACTGGCAGCGCCGGCAGAACAGCAACAACAATTTCTCCGCTGTGGTGCCTTATGATCTGGAGCAGCAGCGCAAGGAGACCCGTGAGATGCTGGACGATCTCACTTCCCGTGATCAGCGGATGATGTTTACCGTAGTGATGCTGGTGCATCTGGCAGACAGCAAAGAGGAACTGGACAGTGACACGGAGCTGCTCCAGTCCGCGGCACGCAAGCACCTCTGTCAGCTTACTACCTTGAACTGGCAGCAGGCGGATGGTCTGGTGACGGCGCTGCCCCTGGGTCTGCGCCGCATCGATGCCCTCCGCACGCTCACCACCGAGGCGCTGGCTGTGCTGATGCCCTTCAAGGCGCAGGAAATCTGGGATCGGGGCGGCGTGTACTACGGGCAGAACGCCATCAGTAAAAATCTCATCGTAGCGGATCGCAAACGGCTGCTCAATGGCAACGCCTTCATTCTGGGTGTTTCCGGTTCCGGCAAATCATTCAGCGCTAAGAAGGAGATGGTGTCACTGGCATTGTCTACCGACGATGATATTATCATCATCGACCCTGAATCCGAGTACCGCCCGCTGATAGAAGGGTTGGGCGGTCAGGTCATCAATATTTCCGCCACCTCGCCCAACCACATCAACGCCATGGATATGGAGAAGGGCTACGGTGACGGCGAGAATCCTGTGGTGCTGAAATCCGAGTTCCTGCTGTCTCTTTGTGAGCAGCTCATCGGCGCCGGGAAGTTGTCTGCCAAGGAAAAGTCCATCATTGACCGCTGCACCGCCCAGGTCTATCGGGACTACATCCGCGGCGGGTATCAGGGGCAGACCCCGACACTGCAGGACTTCCACGCGGAACTGCTCCGCCAGCCGGAAAAGGAGGCCGCCGATGTGGCTCTGGCCATCGAGTTGTTTACCGAGGGCAGTTTGAACACTTTTGCCAAGCCCACCAATGTGGACACCAATGCCCGTATCCTCTGCTACGATATCCGGGATCTTGGCAAGCAGCTTCTGCCGGTGGGTATGCTGGTGGTGCTGGACAGCATCTTCAACCGCATCATCCGCAACCGTGGGCTGAAGCGGAATACCTGGATCTATATCGACGAGATCTATCTGCTGTTCCAGCATGAATATAGCGCCAATTTCCTGTTCACCCTCTGGAAGCGTATGAGAAAGTATCAGGCTTGCGGAACGGGGATCAGTCAGAATATCGAGGACCTGCTCCAGTCCCACACGGCAAGGACCATGCTGGCGAACTCTGAGTTCCTCGTCCTGTTGAATCAGGCAGCAACGGATCGTGAGGAACTGGCGCATCTGCTGAACATCTCGGACAACCAGCTCTCCTACATCACCAATGTAGACTCCGGCCGCGGCCTCATCAAGTGCGGCAGTGCCATCGTGCCTTTCGTGGATCATTTCCCCAAGAACAAGCTGTACCAGATGATGACCACCAAACCCTCGGACCTGGCATCGTGATCCAATATGGAGAAGATCAAGGAAAAACCGGCTCGATCCGAGCGTATCAAAGAAAAGGTAGTTTCCGCACCAAAGGAATTGCTGCGCAAGGGGCTGGATGACGGCACTGACCGCCTGCGGACTCAGCTCCGGGATACCGCCCAGCAAGGACACCGGGATGAGTACGGTGGAGACGATATCGAGGATACTGCGGTCAGCGGCTCCAAGCGAGCCGCCGCGGAACTGTTGAAGCAGCGCAAGAAGAGATCCACAGAGCAGCCGAGCGATCCCGTTCGAAATGGCGCGTCAGCGCCGGATGCACACAAGAATGGACCCCCTATCATCCGAACCAAAGATACAGAGTTCGTAGAAACCCAAACGCCTGCTACAACGCCCCAGGCACAAGCGCGTCGCGCTGCAATGCAGAAAGCGGCAGCCGTCAAGACGAAGGACACCTATATCGAAACACAGGCGACAACCAGTGTCACAGCAGCACCGGAACCGCAGCGCCAAGGACAGCGGGCATTCGTCCGGGAACAGGGACGCAAGGCGATGCGGCAGACGAGGCTTCGGCAGACGGAGCAGAACAGACGGCTTCGGAATATCCCTTCTGTCCTCGGCACATCGGAAACGGTCGGTATAGTGCAAAATGCGGAGGATCTTTCACACAAAAGTATCAAGGAGAGGACCGGCATTCCTTTACCGAAAGTCTCTCAAAAAGCGCTTTTGAAAAAAGACGGGCAGACTGAGCATTCCGTGCAGAAGATCCGTGAGGCCAGCCGGAGCATCGGACGCTTGACTGAGCAGACGACCCGGACTGCCGCACAGTCCGCCGCAGTGCGAGGCGCAGCACAGGCAGCCAGAGAAACAGCGACGCGGTATCAGCAAACAGCAAAGGCGGCGCAAACTGCGGCGCAGAAGACCGCACAGGCGGCAGGCAGGGCGCTTCGCGCGATCCTCGCCGCCGCCCGCAGTCTGCTTGCCGCCATGATGGCAGGCGGCAGTACGGTGGTGTCTATGGTGCTGGTGATCTGCCTCATAGGGCTTTTGATCGCCTCACCCTTCGGCATTTTCTTCTCTGGTGAGGACAGCGGCACAGGCTATACCATGCCGGAAGCTGTCCGTACATTGAATGGAGAGTTTACTGACCGGATCGAGAAGATCAAGGCGGAGAATCCGCATGATGAATTGGATATGGACAATGCCGGCAATGCGGCAATGATTGCTAACTGGCGGGATGTGCTGGCCATCTATGCGGTGAGGACGACTACGGATGATACCTCGCCGGATGAAGTCGCCACGCTGACGGCAGAAAAACTGGACATCCTGCGTCAGATCTTCTGGGATATGAACGCCATCTCTTATTGGGTGGAAACCGTCTCCGGTGATGAAGATGAAAGCGATACCGTTATCCTGCACATCACTGTCACAGTCAAGGATCATCTGCAAATGGTGGACGAGTATCGGTTCAACACCGAGCGGCGCAAGCTGTTGGAAGAACTGATGCAGCCGGAGTATCAGGAGCTGTTCATGGCGCTGACCGGCAGTTATCAGGATATCGACCTGTCTCCGGAGGAGATCCAGGAGATCATTAAGAAGTTCCCCGCCGATCTCAACGAGGAACGCAAGCAGGTGGTATTGACCGCGTATCAGCTCTTGGGAAAGGTAAACTACTTCTGGGGAGGAAAGAGCCTTGTGCTTGGATGGGACTCTCGCTGGGGAACGCCTATGGAGGTGACAGCCGCAGGTAGCTCCAGCAGCGGGACCGTGCGTCTGTTCGGATTAGATTGTTCGGGATTCGTCGATTGGGTGTTCTACAATCAGTCTGGCGGCAGCTATATCATCGGCCATGGCGGCGGCGCCTCTGCCCAGCACAGCTACTGCACACCCATCAGCTGGAGCGATGCCAAGCCGGGCGACCTCGTCTTTTACCCTGGCGACAGTCATGTGGGGATCGTCTGTGGCTTCGACAGCAGCGGAAATATCCTCATCATCCACTGCGCCAGCAGCTCCAATAATGTGGTGATGACTGGAAAGATCGGCTTCACTACGATCGGCAGACCGGAGTATTACGGGGAATAGATCAAGGGGGCTCATGGAAACTTTTTCCATAAGCCTCTTTGCTTTTGACCAAAAACTTTATCACGGTAGAGTGGAGAAGCGTGGGCGGTGCCAACTATCACTACGCTTATCAGACTTTCCACGACGATCAAAGACATCCGTCAGACTACCCGTTTCCATTACTTGCCAACCTTTCGTTTGATTCTCTTTCCGCATCTGTGCTGAAAAAGTTTCTTTAAAAGTCGAATTAGGTATGTACTTTTTTCGGAAAATGTGTATATTTAATTACAAGACTGTGTTATACTAAACAGCAATGGAAGGAGCGATGAGCAATGGACCTAAAACGAATTTCCGTAGGTAATTTCAAGTCGCTGTATGATACCTCGTTTGAACCCGGAAAGATCAATGTGTTCATTGGAGCAAACGGCTCAGGCAAATCAACAGCGTTGGAAGCTATTGGGCTTTTGAGTGCAGCCATGACGGACCGAGTAGATGCCGCTAGCTTACAGCGCCGAGGTGTGCGGCTTAGTGTCCCTACGCTTTACAAATCGAATTTCAAAGATATCAAGCGGAGAAACCCGACGATCAATTTATCGCTGGAGTGGAATGACAGCGATACTGCACATGATTTTCGGTACGATGTGCATCTGACGACCCCTACAGATACCGACTATTGGAAGTATCATTCAGAAGCATTTTTTCAAGATGGCGTTCAGAAATGGGGACGCAGCAATGCGTCTCGGCAGCAGAGCAATAACTACATCGGCTTTTTCCTGATCGACGATGACAAGGATCTGGAGAATGGTCGGAAAATCGCACGAGCGCTATCCAATTACGGAATTTTTCAGCCGAATACCATGACGCTTCGTGGGACAATCCCCGATCCCAGCCAATCTGCTCCTCTGGGGTTAAACGGCGGACGGCTTGCTGAGTCGATCAAGGAATTACTATCTACGGTTGACGATGATGTCATGTTTGGCGACATCTTCATGGATGATGTTCTCGACATGATCGATTGGGCATCCAGCATTTCGGTCAATGCCCCGAAAAAGAATAATATCAACGCGAACATTCCTACTACACGACAGGTCATTGAATTTGCAGACCGATACATGAAAGATTCTGCACAATTCACCGGATACGATGCCAGTGAAGGAGCATTGTATGTTCTCTTTATGCTGACGCTTGCCATGCACCCGCAAGGACCCTCCATTTTTTCCGTAGACAGCTTTGACCATGCGCTGAATCCGCATCTGGCAAAGAAAATGACCGAGGTGTTTTGTCAGGAGATCATTAAAAACGAGAAAACTGCGTTCTTGACAACGCATAGTCCGTTGGTCTTGGACGGTCTGGATATTACAAACGATGATATTCGATTGTTTGCCGTTGACCGCAATTCCAAGGGGCATTCGCAGATCACAAGGATCACCGTTTCGCCGGAACTGCTTGCAGAGGGTCAATCTTTGTCCAGACTGTGGATCAATGGCAGGCTCGGAGGTGTTCCCACGCTCTTATGAAAACAATAGGGATTGTATGCGAGGGGCCAACGGATCAGATCGTAATAAGCCGCATTGTCGATATGCTGACTGGTGAGGAAAATAAATATTTCAAGCTCCAGCCAGAAGAAACACTGACCGGAAAGAACGGAAATGGCTGGAAAGGCGTTCTCAAATGGTGCAGGGATAATTGGGATGAACGAGAAAAGCTGATGCATCAGGTACAGCCGGAGATCGATTTTCTAATCGTTCACATGGATGGCGATGTATCACGGAAAGAAAAATCTGCCCACTGTGGATGCTCGTCCTCTGTCGGTTGTACGCTCAAGGGTGCGGTCGATCCACTGGACTGCGATAAAACTCCAGAAGGTCGTGCCGCGTGTCCTATCCATCTTCCGTGTTTGGATCACGGCGAACCGATCGGAGGATACATAAACCATCTGACGAATCTGATCAGCAAGGGCACGGCATATCGGGAAGATGTCTGTATCGTCATCCCATGCGATAGTATCGAGGCGTGGATCGTAGCTGCGTTTGACAATACAGATAACGCGGAGATGATCGAAAATCCTTGGGAAAGCGTTATTTCCAGGGCAAAAAGCTATCACGATATTCGGGTCAGGGGCGGCAGCAAAAGTCAACGCACCTTTACAGCTTTTGCCGACGCTATCTGCGAAAACTGGTCTGATGTAACACGGATATGCGAAACTGCCCACAATTTTGAACTTGATATTCAACGCCTGACTGCACAGCCTTTACAACAGTAATGATCCTCTATGAGAGCTGCCTTTGTGGGCATGCTCTCATTTTTTCTGCTCACCTCAGATTTTAGTTTCCCTATTGACATGGTATGTTATAATCTGTTATACTTCCCACAACATCCACAAATGGAGGATTTTCCCATGAAACAAAAATGGCTTTTGACCGGAACAGCGCTCATGCTTGCGGCGGCGCTGGCCGGATGCGGTAATACGCCTGCGGCAGATCAGGCGGCGAAGATCAGCATGGAGCAGGCACAGACGGCGGCACTGGACGCCGCTAACATTAACGCAGCAGACGCAGATGTTTCTTCCGCAACGCTCAGCGAGGTGGCTGGCGTGACCTGCTACAAGGTGGAGTTCACTTCGGGCGATCATGCCTACTCTTACTCCATCAACGCCGAGAGCGGCGAGGTGCTGGAGGCAAGTTACCGGGATAAGAACGCCGCGCCCGTGGACAGCACTCAGACGGATACCACTGCATCCGGCGTGACCACCACTCCAGCGCAGACTGCGCCCAACGCCAACACCTCCGCCGGCGCGGTGGACGAGGCCAAGGCACAGGAGATCGCCCTGGCACACGCCGGGATCAAGGCGGCGGACGCCACCATCACCAAGTCCAAGCTGGACTATGACGATGGCCGCCAGGTGTACGAGATTGAGTGGTACGCGAACGGCGCAAAGTACGACTACGAGATTGCTGTGGCCACCGGCGAGATCGTCAACTCCGGCTACGAAGCGAAAACCGCGGTCGGCACCGGCAGCAGCGTCACCGTCAGCGAGGCGGATGCCAAGAAAACCGCCCTCTCCCGTGTATCCGGTGCGACGGAAAAGGACATCTACGAATGGAAGCTGGACTACGATGACGGCCGCACGGAGTATGAAGGCAAGATCATCTACGGCGGCACCGAGTACGAATTCACCATCGACGCCACCTCCGGCACCATCACCGAATGGGACGCCGAGGCACTGAACCGCTAAGGAGGGACCGAACATGAAAAAGAACCGACTCATCCAAACGATTGCCTGCGCGATGGCGCTGTCTGCTGCGCTGACCGTCGGCGCGTCTGCCGCAACCAATGTGACCGCGACGATGCGACCGGATGTGACCGTCCGTATCGACGGCATTGCCCGCGACTTCTACAACGCCCAGGGGAAGGAAGTCCACCCGATTCTCTACAACGGTACGACCTACATCCCGCTGCGCGCCATTGGTGAGCTGATGGGCAAGAATGTCAACTGGGATCAGGCAACCGGCACTGCCTCCATCGGCGGGACGCGAACCACCGGCACGGTCAGCGGCACGCCGGACATCGCCGCAAAGCGTGCGGATGTGACCTTCACGCTGCGCCCGGAGTACCACATCGTCATCGACGGCACGGAGCGCACCTTCGTGAACGCGAACGGCGCGAAGATCGATCCGGCGATCTACAACGGCTCCATCTATCTGCCCCTCCGCGCCATTGGCGAGATCATGGGCAAGAGCGTGAGCTGGGACGGCGCTACCCAGACCGTCCGTCTGGACAGCGCGACTTCCGGCGGCGATGTTACTGACTTTGACACCAACGATCCTTCCCAGTCCGCACCCACCGGCGGCGTGACGCTGGAGCAGGCGAAACAGACAGCGCTCAAGCACGCGGGCAAGACTGCTTCGAAGGTGCAGTTCGTCAAGGCACAGCAGGATCGGGAGAATGGGCGCAAGGTCTACGAGATCGAGTTCATCGTCAGCGGCGGCACCGGCTACACCGAGTACGACTATGAGATCGACGCGGCCACCGGCAAGATCGTCAGCTACGACTATGATGCCGAGAATTACACCCCGTCCCAGAACACGAACACCAACGCCAATGTGAAGATCAGCGAAGCCACGGCGAAGCAGACCGCCCTGTCCCGCGTCCCCGGCGCGACGGCTGCGAATATCTACAAGTTCAAGCTGGACTTTGACGATGGCCGCTGGGAGTACGAAGGCGAGATCCGCTACGGCACGATGGAGTACGAATTCACCATCGACGCGACCACCGGCAACATCATCGAGTGGGATGCGGATTCCATTTACGACTGACAAGGAGAACGAACATGAACAAGACCGAACTGATCGCCAGCATGGCAGAAATCTCTGGCGTGAGCAAAAAAGACACTGAGCAGGTACTGAACGCATTTACCGCTGCGGTGGAAAAAGCGCTCAAGTGTGACGGCAAGGTGCAGCTTCCCGGCTTCGGTACCTTCGAGGTGAGAGAGCGCGCCGCCCGCACGGGCCGCAACCCCCACACCGGCGAGACTATCGAGATCGCCGCCGCAAAGGTGCCTGCGTTCAAGCCGGGCAAGGCGCTGAAAGACGCCATTCAGTGATTCTATTATCAGCGCCCCTATCGGTTAAAAACGATAGGGGTGTCGTTATACTACCGAATGCTATCACTGATTAGTCTTTGCGTTGAACAGGTCTGATTCAAGTTCCCCAGCGCCCTATGGACAATATCCCGTCCATAGGGCGTTTTTTCTTTTTCTCCACAAATTCCAGGTAACTTCACTCAGTCGGAGTAAACTAAGGATACCACATTCAGGAGGTATCCACATGGACAACATCATCACACAAACGCACATCGACACCTACTGCCTGTCCCTTTTGGCGGACGAGCGGGCGGCGGTGACGATCTCGAAATACCGTCATGACCTGACCGCTTTTTCCCTCTGGCTGGACGGGCGCGTCGTCACCAAAGAGACCGCCGCGGGCTGGAAAAGCCACCTGAGTCACTGCGGCTACGCGCCCCGGACGGTCAACTCCATGCTGGCGGCGGTGAACAGCTTCTGCCGCTTTATGGCGTGGCACATCAAGGTAAAATTCCTGAAGATCCAGCGGCAGCTATTCCGCGACCCGGCGCGGGAGCTGACCCGCGAGGAATACACCCGCCTGCTGACCACCGCGCGGGAAACGGGGCAGGAGAGGTTAGCCCTCATCATGGAAACCCTATGCGCGACGGGCATCCGCATTTCCGAGCTGCGCTATATCACCGTGGAAGCGGCGAAAGACGGACGCGCCACGATCTCTCTGAAAGGCAAGATCCGCACGATCCTGCTGCCCGCCAAGCTGTACCGCAAGCTGACCAAATACGCCAGAAAAGAAAAAATCGCTTCCGGCGAGATCTTTCTCACCAAAAGCGGAAAGCCGATCACGCGGCGGCAGGTCTGGTATGAACTCAAGCGGCTGTGCAAGGCGGCGGGTGTGGAGCCGACCAAGGTATTTCCCCACAATCTGCGGCATTTGTTCGCCACCACCTTCTACCGGGCCCAGCGGGACATTGTGCGCCTTGCGGATATACTGGGCCACAGCAGCATCGACACCACCCGCATTTACCTCACCGTCAGCGGGGCGGAGCAGCAGCGGCAATTAGATCGGCTGGGGCTTGTTTCGTAGAGAATAAAATCAGCATTTCATGATTTTATCCTGCAAAATGCTCGACTATTTTCTATATATTTTTTCTATATCGTACCATGACTCCCCAAAAAATGCAATCCCCTTTGTAATGATAGGCAGGACAAAAAAAGCCCACAAAAATTTACGGTTTTGTGGGCCTGGTTTTTTGCGCCTTGTCACAAGAAAAGGAATGTTTGGAAATCACTTTTTCGAGAACATTCTGCGTTTTTTCCGTATGTACCGCTTGTTGTGAACAACAAAATGCTGATTCCGTTGTTCGCGGCGCGGTCTGGCGGGTCTTTGGGGGCCAATAGATAGTCAGGCTCGCCATCTATCATTTACCGAAGGAGCTTGACCATGCAGCTGAACATTTCCACCGATTACGCCATACGGATCGTGTACTATCTCGCCCTCAAGGGCGACACCGCCACCAGCAGCGAGATCAGCGGTCAGATGGGCATTCCCCAGTCGGTGATCGCCACGCTGTCCACGCCGCTGCAAAAGGCGGGCCTGCTCACCACCCAGCGGGGCGCGGGAGGCGGCTTCGCCCTCTGCCGCAGGCCGGAGGACATCTCCCTCCACGAGATCGTCAACTTGATGGAGGGCACCACCCGCATCAACCGCTGTCTGGAGGAGGACGGCTTCTGCTCCCGCAACGGCGTGGGGACCTGTCCGGTCCATAAATTCTATACCCGCATCCAGTCCTATCTGGACGCGGCCTTTCAGGATAAAACCATCGCGTCCCTGATGGAGGACGCCTGATACACCATCCGCAGAGAGAAAGAAGGAGGTGGGACCATGTACCGAGAGGACAGGCAGATTCGGGAGTGGCATGCCGCTGCCTGTGCGGTGCGCCCCCATGCACCTTGTCAAAGAAGTGGAGCAACGCTCCGCCGAATAACACGCGCCCCGCTTATGCGGGCAACCCACGGGCAGGCCCTCGGCCGGTCCGCCTTTGCCGCGCGAAGGGGGGGATGGGTGATGCGAGATATGGCACAGATCCCGGACGGTCCCGCCCTCGGCTATGAGGTGCGGGCGCCCGCATGACCGGAGGATAGACGCTATGAATACAGAAAAAGGAGTTTGAAACACATGAAAAAACGATTTCTATCATGGCTTCTGGTGCTGACCATGGTAATCTCCCTCATTCCCAGCACCCTTGTCACCACGGCGCTGGCGGCGCTGGCGGCGAGCGATGGCGTGGGCATCACCGGCGCGACAGCTCTGGCCGATGATACGAACCCCGTAGAAAGTGCCGGCGTTTACAAGATCAGCGGAGACCGCCAAAACCCGGTGAAGATCACCGCGACGGATGAAGTTGTGCTGGTGCTGGACGGCGTGACCATCACAACGGCCACCTCCCCCATCGAACTGGGAGATGGTGCGAAGGTCACCCTTGTGGTGAAGGACAACACGACCAATGTGCTGACCTGTACCGCAACGAACTTGACCACGGACAACAGCGGCAAGACGGCCGGTATCCTTGTGCCGGAAACCGCAGTGCTGACCATTGATAGGGTACAGGGCGCTGACGGCACCGGCTCCTTGACTGTTACCGGCGGCTACGGCGGTGCGGGCATCGGCGGCGCGGCCACCCTGGGATACACCGGTGAGCGCGGCGCGAGCGGCGCGGATGGAGGCAACGGCTCTGCTGGTGCATGGGATGTGGCCGACATTAAGGGCCAAGCTGGCGCGAAGGGAATCGGCGGTCTGGGTGGATTTTACGGTCAATCCGCAACAAATGCAGGCACCATCACTATAAATGCCGGTACAGTGAATGCTGTTGGTGGTCAAGGCGGCGCCGGTATCGGCGGCGGCCGTGGCGGCGATGGCCAAAATGGTGACACCGGCACCAGCGGCCGCAGCGGTACGCAAGGAAAGGCTATGCGTCGGTGGGGTACTACATATAGAGATCAGCGAGTGGACTGCGGTGCATCAGGCAGTGCTGGCGGCGGCGGTGCCGGCGGCAACGGCGGCACTGGCGGTGCTGGCGGCAACGGCGGTAAAGTTGCTATCAAGGGCGGCACTGTGACCGCAGAAGGTAAGAACGGCGCTGCCGGTATCGGTGGCGGTGCTGGTGGCAACGGCGGCAACGGCGGCAACGGTGGCTCTGGTGGTGCCAAAGTTGGCAACCAAGATATAACGGTAGCGGGTCACTTCGGTTGGAACGATGTGTACTGGTATCCCGGTTTCGGCGGCGCTGGCGGCCAGGGTGAAGGTGGCTATGGCGGTGCTGGTGGCGCTGGCGGAAAGCTGACTATCACTGGCGGCAAGGTCCAGTCGAATGGCTATACTGGCTTTGGCGGCGGCAGTGTCGGCACAGCCGGTACAAAGGGTAATGGAACACGGACGAATGGTGAATCCAGTACCCCTGCATATTTCTGGTACGCAAAGGGTGGATCCAATAGTTGGTCAAATCAGTATTATGGTCACTGGTATGGCAATAATGCAGAGGCTTATTACAGCCGAGCGGCAGGCCCCGGCGGCAACGGCGGTGCGGCTGGCGCACAGGCTTCCCCCAATGCCAATGGCGCTGAGGGTGTGCTGACCATCACTGGTTCCAGCAACAACGTGGATTTCGTATCCAACGGCGGCGGAAGCCTGACCAATGGCCGCCCCACGGACAAGAACAACGATCCGCTGTACCGCGTGGAGCTGACCGTCTATGATTTGGAGCGAGACTCCAAGATCGAGGACGCTAAGGTCAATGTAGATGTTCCCGGCAGTGAAGGCAAGGCGGCATATACCTATAAGACCGTTTCGGAAACCGACGGCAAAGCAGTGGTGTGGCTACCTGCCGGGACCTACAAGCTGGAGAAAAAGGCCGTCAACCATGCCACGCTGGGCGCGATCCCGAAGGATCAGCCGGTCACGCTTATGGTCGAGGCGAACGACGATAATAAGCAGGATGTCTTGATCGGCGTTTCCGTCAAGGTGACCGTTGACAAGGCAGATAAGGTCTACTTTGCCCAGGACAGCGAGAACCCATTGAATATTCGGGTGGATACATCTGAAGTGGAGCAAAAGATCACTTCTGTCAAGTGGTTCCGCGAGACCATAAAGGGCCATGAAGATACGGAATATGCCCCCACGAATACGGGAAATAAGGAGGCATTTGACAAAAGATACGGCGATATTGCGGAGAATAGCGGCAATAAAGGCACACTGACAAATCCGACAGCCGGCGTTTACAGTCTGCCCACCAATCAGAATGGCCGCTATTGGGTGCAGATCGAGTATCAGTCCAACGGCGTGAACGTGAAGCTGGTCAAGGGGCTGACCGTGAATAACATCTACCGTTCGTTCCCCATTCAGGTCCGCTCGCAGGAAATGGACCGCGACGGCGGGATCAGACAGACGGGCGAATACGGCCCGCTGAAAACCTCGATCGGTTTAGACTACACCGAGAAGTACGGCTTCCCTTGGGATCTGAACGGCTATAACTCGACGAATGTCGCGCAGGGTACGCTGCTCGCGAATCCCCCTCTGGGCTACGACAAGGTCAGCGTCTACGCGCTGGACAGCAAGGCCAAGTGGTACACGGCGTACATCGGCACAAACGAGTTTGAGCGAAAGGACGACAGAACCGGCTTCAAAGCTCCCGTCCCCCTGACGCTGGGTCAGAGCTTCCTGACCAATACCTACTCGGATCTGGATGCCGGCGGTCAGAATCGTGACATCAGCAAGTACACCATCACCTACAAGCCGGACGGCGTACCCGTGGCGGAGGTCACCATCCGCGGCATCGTTCTGAATGATGACGGAACCGCGGTCAAGGAGGAAAAGTGGAGCTACACCCAGTCCTATCCCGATGGCGTCACCGAGGCCACCATCACCGGCTTTGCGCAGAAGGGCTACAAGATCGACACGGTGCGGGTCAACGGCGTGGACAAGAAGGCTGACCTACAGAACGGCAACAGCATCCATCTTCAAAACCTGCAAGGCACGCAGGTGAACAACTACAACGACGCCATCGAAAAGGTCGAGTTCGTCTATGTGGACAACATGATGGATGTGACGGTGAACTGCGTATACAACGGCACGACCATTCACCAGAGCAAGATCTCCCTGGAAAAGGGCGTTCCGATCACGGTCAGCGCCCCCACCGTCGCTGGCTACACGGCGGCCGAGACCGGCACGACCATCACCCCCGACGACAGGAACAATACCGTCACCTTCACCTACACCAAGAACGCGGGCAATGTGACGGTGGTGGCTGTGGACGCCGGCAATGGCAATACGGAGCTTTACCGCAAGGACGGCGGCACCGTGGCCAAGGGCGACAAGATCGATCTGACCGGCAAGGTCAAAGCCCCCACCATCCAATATTACACGGCTGCCGCCGCGCCTGTGAGCGTGACGGTCAACGGTGTGGACAAGAAGGATGACCTTGATACCTACAAGTATGAGGGCAACGGCGAGATCGTTGTGACCTACGCCTACACCCGCAATACCCGGGATATCACGGTCATCAAGAAGGATGTGGACACCAACACAGAGATCGGGAAGCAGAAGATCGAGAATCTGGCGGCCGGCCAAAGCTACACCTTTGGTACGGCGCCCGCTGAGGTTGAGGCCATAGCGAACTATACCGCGGTGCCCCACCTCAACCCCACAACCCACTTCCTGGAGGACAAGGACGGCCAGACCGTCATCTTCTGGTATAAGAAGAACGATAATCAGCGCTATGTCACTGTGACGGTGAACCTCCAGTGCGACGAGGATGGCGACGGCAATGTCGAAACCTTCCGGACCTATCCCGTGACCGCCATCCGCGGCGCGGAGACGACCATCAAAGTGCCGGATATGACCGGCATGGGTTATAACCTTGCCGCCGGTCAAGCGGATTGGACGGGGAAGCCGGACGATCATACAGTGGTCAACTTCCAGTATGTGCTGGACGGCAGCCAAAGAACCGTCACGGTTAAGCTGCTCGGCAAAAACACCGGCGCCACTGGCGAGGTCGAATTGAGTGCGCCCAACGGTTATCAGAACAAATACCTCCTCAAGACGGGCGAGAGCGTGACGATCCAGGCACCGCACATCGACGGCTATGACCCGGTGAGCGCCGATCTGTTCAACGGTGCGATGACGACCGAGCAGGCCGACAAGCAGAAGGTAACGGTTTCTCATGGTGACCTGACGGGCGATGCAACCGTGACCTTCCACTATGAACCCAAGAGCAGCACCAGCTTCGTGACCCACACCATCAAATTCATGGTGATGAAGGAAGGAGCAAAACATGAGGTGTACTCTTACAGCAAGCTGATCCCCAAGGGCACCGGCGCGGGCAAAAAAGTGGAGTACAAGGAGGATGATGTCAAATACACCCTCCCCGGCTACGCTTTCGCTGACATCAGCTATACGGTGGGCGCAGATGATCACGCCCCTGCGGAGAAAGTGACCGACCTGGTCGATGCCACCATTACCTACCACTTCGAGGAGGACGCGGCGCAGATCGTGATCAAGCAGAACTGTACCGTAAAACCGGATGAACACTCTACGACAGTGACGCTGACCGGCTACCGAAAAGGACAGACCGACATCAAGGTCATGGCACCCCTGCTCGCCGACCACGCGCTGGCACCCAAAGAACCTACATTTAAAACTGTCGGGCCGCTTGAAGCGGGAGCGAATGAGGTTACCTTCAACTATGTCGGCGCAGAAGATCTCGTATTCGAATTGGTCGAGGTTGAGATCAAGAATGGAGTTGCTGAGCAGAAAAAGGTCATACAAATTGTGAAGGCTAAGGTGGGGGAGACCTACAACCCAACTGCTGATGACAATGTGCTGAACCTAACGGCGCTTGGCTATGACTTTGTAGCGGACAACATGGCCGCAGATCCGTTCAAACCAAATGGCACCGGAAGTTATACTTATGGTACCGCACTTACGGTGAAGACAACCTACACCGTCTGCTACACCAAGAAGACCCGCGATGTGGACTTTGTTGCAGTGGACAAGACCGAACTGGACAAAGCGAACAAGAGACTGGACGACGCAATCAAGGACGGCTCTGTTGGCACCTACACCATCCCCAATCTGAGTCCGGTCACCCCGGAAAAGGCCCGCGTGGGCGAGACCTACAAGGCCGTGGCGCAGAGCTTTAGCGGCTGGGCGCTGCGGGATGACTACAGCAAGTACTATGAGGTGGCGGACGAGACCGGGAACCTGAAGGTCTACTTTATGTATGTTCCCAAGGCCACCGGCACCGTTGTCATCAAGTACAGCTCCGGCACCGCTGACCAGGCGGGCATGACGCTCAATGAGTATTCCTTTGATGCGGTGTCCGGCGAAAAGGTGTCCATCACCCCGCCGACATACATTCTGAACGGCAAGTACAAGCTGCGCGCCGGTCAGAATAGCGCCCATCTCTTGTCGGTGGAAGCCAACCAGCCAACGGAAAAGACCTTCTACTATGAGCCGAACTTCGTTACGGTTACGGTCAATACTGTAACAGACGGCGGGGCACCCGTGCTTTACGACACCCGTGAGGTGAATAAAACGGACGGCAACGGCACTCCGTCGACCGACAGTCTGACCCTGACCCCGCCCAACAAGGCGGGCTACACGCTGGTGGGTATCATCGGCGTGGGCGACGGCACGGCAGCAACGCTGCCCACCGGCTTCAACGGAAGCATCCAACTCACCGGTTGGAACGCTGATAAGGAAATCACATATTACTATGCGAAGACCACCGCAGCGGAGTATCAGTATGACTTGACCGTGCAGTATCTGTACAACAGCTATGCGCTGGCAGAGGAAAAGACCATCAAGGTCAGCAAGGATCAGGAAAACAGCATTGATGTTCCGACCTTTGACGGTTATCTGGCAAAAACCTATCAGCTGAACAATGGCACTGCACAGGATGTCAACGGCAATACGGTCTCCATCACCCCGACCGCGGACAAAGGCACACTGGTGATCCACTACGGCCGCACGGACGGCACCATCGTCCTGCCCGGTGGGGATAACAAAATCCCCGCGCCGGATGACGCGGACAATGTGGTCGTCAAGCCCGGAACCGGCACTACGATCACCGGCCCGGAGACGGACGGCAGCGTCAAGATCCCGGAGAACGGCACGGGCACTGTGACCCGTCCCATTGACCCGGCAAACCCGGATCAGGGTAAGGAAGAGGTCAAGGTCCCCGGCGGCACGGTCATCAAGCCCGACGGCAGCATCGTTCTGCCCACCAAACCGGACGGCTCCGGCGGCGGCACGATCAAGCCCGACGATAAGCTGCCCGGCGCAGTGCCGGCCGGCTACCGCGCTGTGGTCTACAAGGCCAACGGCGGCGTGGGTGACGATCAGATCAACATCTATCGAGACAATGAGACCATCCGCACCATCTTCAACCCCTTCACCAACAGAGGTAAGCTCTTTACCGGCTGGAGCACGGCGGAAAACGGCGTGGGCGGAACGGATTTTGGTGAGAATGCGGAAATTACCGGCACCACCGGAAATGTGACCTTCTATGCCCAGTGGGGCCAGGCGGTCTACGCCCATTCCACCACGATCACCTATCTGCCCAACGATGGCACCGCAGACGCGAACAAGATCAAGGACACCGTGGGTGCCAATGACTCCACGGAATTCTCTGTGGCGCTGCGCGCGGCCAACACCTTCATCGTGACCGGCTGGACCTTTGGCGGCTGGAACACTGAGGCAAACGGCAACAGCACCGGCACCCTCAAGGCTGCCGGAGACACCGTCACCGCACAGGAGGGTGTACCTCAGACCTGGTATGCCCAGTGGTACAAGGAGGACGGCTCGTCCATCACCGTTCCCGGCAAGGACGGCAACCCGAACAACGAGGCCACCAATGTGACCGGCTCGGGTACCGGCATCTCCCGTGAACCGACTACCGGTGTCATCACCATTCCCGACAACGGCACCATCACCGTCACCAAGCCGGACGGCGAGAGGGAGACCATCCTCCTGCCCAACGGCGGTACGCTGAACCCGGACGGTTCCTACACGATCACGCAGCCCGATGGCGGCAAGATCGAGGTGGACAAGGACGGCAAGGAAGAATCCAAGGATAATAACGGCGATCCCAAGCCCGGTGCGGTAATTGTCGTCATGGCCTACCACATCAACAACGGCACCGACGGCGTCATGCATGTCAAGGCCGTCAAGGGCGAGAAAAGCTCCATCATCACCAACCCCTTCAAGTGGGACGGCTACACCTTCCTCAACTGGATGGGAACGGACAAGAAGCAGTACAACACCGGCACGGACTTCCCCGCAGCAGCGTTTGAATTCTATGCCCAGTGGGCGAAGAAGAACACCGACGGCTCCATTGAGCTGCCCGGCACGGACGGTAAGCTCCCCGCGCCCAACGACAAGGACAATGTCATCGTGACGCCCGGCAACGGCGGCACACTGGACGGCCCGAAGCAGCCGGACGGCAGCGTTGAGGTGAAGGGTGATGAGGCAACAGTCACCCGTCCCATCGACCCGGCGAAGCCGGATCAGGGCAAGGAAAATATCAAGGTCCCCGAGGGAAGCATCGTTTACCCCGACGGCACGATCAAGCTGCCCGACGGAACGATCATCAAGCCGGAGGATAAGTTCCCGGATGCGGTTGTCACAGAGAAGTATGTGGTCATGACCTATGAGCCCAACGGCGGCGGCGGTCATACCGTCCGCAAGGTGGTCGATAAAAATGCGGAGACCACCACACTGCCCGGTACAGAGTTCACTGCTCCCTCCGGCAAGGAGTTCAAGTCCTGGCTCGATGTGATCAACAATGCGGAAGTGGCGGAGAACAGCGCAATTACCCCCACAAAGGATCTGTTGCTCCGGGCACAGTGGAAGGACAGCGCACCCATTACCACCACCTACTCGGCGGAGATTACATTTGAGTCCAACAACAATGAGACTGCCAAAACCCAGACGCTCACCGGCACCACCGGCGAGATCCTCTCCGGCAAACTGAATGCATACGCATTTACTCCGCCGGCAGGTTGGAAGTTTATGGGCTGGAGCACCGCAAAGGCGGCTTCCCAGAACGCAGCCTTCTATGCGGATGGGGCAACGGTAACACTGAAGCACGGAGAGAAGCTGACGCTGTACGCGATCCTCTACAAGCTCGATGCGAACACTGGCGTTGCAACACTCCCCGGCAAGGACGGTCAGCCCGAGGGCGGCGACGATGTCACGGTGAACCCGCCTGCTGGCGGAACACCGCCTCTGGTTCCCGGAAACGGCTTTATTACGGCCCCCACCGGCAGCGAGATCAAGCAGCCTGCAAACGCAAATCCCATCAAGGTCATCGAGGGCGAAGTGAATGTCTACCCGGACGGCAGCGTCTTTGTGCCGGAAGGCAGCAAGGTGACGGACAAGGACGGCAACGAAGTGACCGGTCCTTCGATCATCAAGCCCGACGGCTCAAAGGATGAGGATGCCAACAAGAAGCCCATCCAGAAGCCGGACGGCACCATCGTGCTCCCCGGCCAGGACGGCACCATCGGCACCGGCGGCGACGACATTACAGTGAAACCCAACGGCGGTAAGCCTGCGGGCCGGATCGACGAAACCACCGGAAATGTGACCATCACCGACCCCAACGGCGCTGATGTGAAGTTTGAGGGCAAGACGCCGGAAAATGTCAAGGTTCCTGTTGGCTCGATCATTGAACCGGACGGCACTGTGACTTTGGCTTATACCATTCGCTATGTGGATGGCAGCGGCAGGGATCTTCATACGCCTGCGATTCTGCTGCTTAAGGAAAACGCGATTAAAACCGTAAAGTATGTGAGCATCGACGGCTATGCCCCGAAGGGCGACCAGACGCAGACCATCACCGGCAAGCTTAGCGAAAATCTGAGCCAGTACACCATCACCTTCACCTATGACAAGCAGGCGACCGGTGGCAATACCGGCGGCGGCTCCTCTGGCGGTGGCGGCGGCTCCTCTGGCGGTGGCGGCGGCACCACCAACCCCACGCAGCCGGATACCAAGCCTACTCCCGGCACGAAGCCCAACGATCCCACCCAGACCGGCATCGCCAACTGGCTGCGGACCGACAAGCACACCACCAGCATGACCGGCTACGGCAACGGCCTGTTCGGGCCGGAGGACAAGGTCACCCGCGCACAGGTCGCGCAGATCTTCTATCGTCTGCTCAAGGACAACAATGTGAAGGTCACTGTGAGCTTCACAGATGTTCCTGACGACGCATGGTACGCGACCGCTGTCAATACCCTTGGCAGCCTCGGCATCGTGGGCGGCATCGGTGACGGCAGATTCGACCCGAATCGTCCGATCACCCGCGCAGAGTTCTGCGTGATCGCAACTCGCTTCGCCAAGGTCGTCAGCACGGTGGAGAACCCCTTCTCGGACATCAATGCCCAGGATTGGTATTACACCGCAGTCACCACGGTTGCCAGCTATGACTGGGTCACCGGCATGGGTGACGGCAGCTTCCGTCCCTACGATGTAATCACCCGCGCACAGGCGGCTACCATCATCAACCGGATGCTGGGCGCTGCCGCGGACCGGGCGTATGTGGACGAGTACGTGACGAATCCCTACCGGGACGTCGCGCCCACCCACTGGGCCTACTATCAGATCATGGAGGCGTCCATCGCCCACGACCACAGCTATAACGTTGAGGGCGTGGAGATCTGGACCGGCCTGAAGTAAGGCAGCGACCCGACCCAAAGGAGGGGAGCCGAACGGCTCCCCTTCTTCTCTAAGCGCCTATCTTTCGCGTGATAGGCGTTTAGAGAAGAAGACCAGATACCGAGATACAACACGGCGGTCAAGCCATAGGATCGTATGATCAAGGAGAGCAGAGTATGGATTTTCAAACTATTTTGGATCAAATGGGCGAGATCGTCTATGTCAGCGATCAGACAACCGATGAACTTCTATATCTAAATCAGACCGGCATACAGCGCTTTGGAGCGCCCGCGCCGGGGACGAAATGCTACGCGCATCTGTGCGGCAGAACGTCGCCCTGTAAGTTCTGCGCACAGGATCAGTCGAGCTCCCAAAAGCAGCGGCAGGCATGGCTGCGGGAGCGCCCGGATCTCGGCAACGTGCTTTTGAGCCATAACATCATCGAGTACGAGGGCAGACCGTGCCGCTTGGGCACCGTGACGGATGTGGATCGCTATGTCGCGGAGCTGAGCGCGGTAAAAAACGATTTGATCGCGGCGAAAATGCTCATAAGCTGCATGGAGCAGATGGTCAGCGGCGGTGACGCCAAATGCGTGATGGATACGGTGCGGGCGTACTATGACGCGGACAGGGCCTATGCGCTGAGATTCGCGTCTGACCGCCGGACTGCTGGTGTCATCCATGAGGTGTGCCGGGAGGATGCGGTATCCCAGCAGGAGCTCATGCAGGATGTCCCGATGGGGCTGCTCAAGCCGCTGCTCTCTGCCCTTCAGCCGTCCAATCAGCGGACGGCGTGTGTGATCACGGATGTGGACGCGCTAAAGGACGACCCCGCCCGCCGCGCCGTGTACGACTGGCTGCATCCGCAGGGCATTCACAGCCTCATCGCCGTGCCGGTCTACCACGGCTCGGAGCTGCACGGCTTTTTGTGCGCGGAAAATCTGCGGCAGAATGTCGACGCGCCGAAGCTGCTGGAAAAGATCGCCTACATGGCCGCGGGGGAGCTGCATCAGAAGGCGTATTACGATCCTTTAACCATGTGCTACAACCGCATCGCCTACGACGAGATGCTGGATCGGCTCTGCGGCACGGAGCAACCCATCGGCGTAGGATGCCTGAACCTGAACGGATTGCGGCGGATCAACGACAGCTTGGGATACTGTTACGGCGATAAAGCCATCTATAAAGCCATCTATAAAGCCTGCTCTCTGCTAAAGAGCTGCTTTGGGTATAAAAATGTGTATCGCGTCAGCGGGGACGATACATGGTGCTTTGGCCCAACGTCTCTTATGAGGATTTTACGGCGGCCTGTGAACGAATGGAGAACGAGCTTGATGCGGAGAAGGACTTTGCCAGCTTCGGCAATGCCTGGGGCATAAAAGAAAAGGTCAGCGGCATTATTTCGGAGGCGGAAACCTCCATGCGCACACTTAAAAACCGCTACTACGCGGAGCTGAAGCAAAGCGAGCGTCCGGCCTATATTGATAAGCTGCTGCGGGAGTTCCGGGAGAGCACCTTTGTTGGATTTTTGCAGCCGCTTTATAGCATTGAAAAGGGAAAGGTCTATGGCGCCGAAATGCTCGTGCGGCAGATCGACGCACAGGGACGGGTGCGTTTTCCTATAGAGTTTGTCTCCGCACTGGAGCAGTACGGCATGATCTCCATGGTGGATCTTGAGATGTTCCGGCAAGCCTGTGAGCGGATCTGCCGCTGGAAAAGCGTCTGGCCTGACCTGATCCTCAACGTTAATTTCTCCCGCGCGACCCTTGGGGAGCCGGACTGTATGGAGCGTGTAGACGCCATCCTAAAAGAAAGCGGAGTTGACCCAAGGCAGATCATCGTGGAGGTCACGGAGGGCTCACAGGGGATGCAGCGGGAGGTCATGGAGGCACGGCTCACAGCTCTCAAGGAGCGGGGCTTCTCCATCGCGCTGGACGACATGGGCACCGAGGCTGCCTGCCTCGAAACGCTGTTCCTGTCACAGCTGGACATCATCAAAATCGACCGCAGCCTGATCTCTCACGCCGAGCGCGGCGAGCGGGAGCGTACCGTGGTGGCGGGACTCATCGAGCTGGGCCACCGACTGAATATGACGTGTGTGGCGGAGGGCATCGAGACCGAAAGCCAGCTTGAACTGCTGAAAAGGCTCCATTGCGACCGCTTGCAGGGCTATTACATTGGCAAGCCCATGCCCCCGGAGGAATTCTTCGAGAAGTTCGCCCCGGTGGAAAAACAGGCGGAACCACAGGGATAAATTAAAATCAAAGGAACGCAACGATTATATGAAACCGCACGCTTTCAAAACATGGAAACACTTCAAACTGTATTGCAAAAAAGACAAGATTCATGATGGGAACAGGTATCAGCGCGCAATGGAAAAAACAATTTGTGATATAGATGCCTTTTACGAAGAAGTCAGCGCCAATGGTGAAATGACGAATGATTGGCTGTTGGAACGATACGCGTACATACAATCCGCTGATAAGACATCGGCTAATGTGGAAGAAGCATGCTTGGTTGGCACTTTATCTGGTCTCATCTCTGGTATCATCCTCTGGATAGGAGAGGATACGGGATTTTTCTTCTTAAATTCCGGAGGAGACATATTAGGAAAAACGAAAGCGCTTTTGATAACACTCATTGGAATTGTTGCTATGACAATTATGCTTACTTGCTTTTTGAATATAGCGGCATGGAGAATAAAGAACGAGTTAAACCGTAGAAATAAGAACCGACTCATTTATGGACAAATTGTCTACGGTTATGAACTGGATAAGGTGCGTAGTATTCTCATCAGTCGATAAGTGTTATCTGGGGGTTATCTGCGTATTATCTGAGCGCAATGGGCAAAGCGGAGACAGACTGTTGAACATATAGGAGTGTGGGTATGCGGAAACACAGAAGATCACAATATAGCTATCGCGGAAAGCGAACACCTACGGTCGGCTGGCTCGTGCCGGTCCTCATCCTCGCTTTTGCGCTGGTTGTCGTTTTTGTCACGATGAAATAGCGTTCCGCACATTTCTCCGGCTTTCCTTGAACGGACCGTTGGGGGAAAGGACGTGAAAAAATTGATAGACGGGAGTGTAGCGCGTGATCACATGGAGCGACAATTACCTCATGGGGATCGAGCAATTCGATCAGGAGCATAAGCAGATCTTCAAGCTGGCGGGCCAGATATTGGAGCGGATGCGGACATGGGACAACGAAAAACGGGTGCAGATGTTCGTCATGCGCGAGGCAATTATCTATCTAAACGACTACTTCCAGAACCATGTGCGGGCGGAAGAAGCCTATATGCGAAAGATCGGCTACGCAGGCTATGCCATGCACAAGGCGCTGCATGACGATTTCCGCAAGCGGGAGCTGGAAAAATACCGCCGTGTGGTGGATAGCGGCGAGTGCCGCCGGGAGGACATTCAGGACTTCATCGGCATGGGAATCGGCTGGCTTTTGGAGCATATTGCCACGGCGGACATGGCTATCGTGGGCAAGGGCGTTCTGGCGTCCGCTCCGGCGGAGGGTATCGCGCTGGATGAGGCCGCGCTGGAGCGAGAGGTGGATCTGGCCCTGACCGCCACCCTCAATATTGAGGTCCATGTAAAAATCATGAATCCCCACTACGCCGGTGAAGCCTTCGGACAGGCCATCCACCATAAGATCGTGTACGATACGGAGCGGGGCAAGGTAAGCGTCATCGCGGGCATCGAGCGGAGCTTCGTGCTGGAGGTGGCGCGGATGCTCTATGGCGAGGGCATCGACAGCGAGACGGATCTGATCATGTCCACGCTGGATATTTTTGGAATCAACTTTTGGGCCACGCTGGGCCGGAAATTCCTTGGCGGCGATCTCCGCTTCACCGTTTCAGAGAGCGGTTTTCTGATCAGCAGCCGCTTGCGGCAGGAGTTCGCCCAGCTCAAGCCCACCACCTCCGTCCTCTTTCGTTCGGATAAGGGACTGTTCTACGTCGCCAGCGACGCGGAGCTCTCGCTGTAATCACGCGCGGACGTTGGAACGATAGAGCAGATACGGTTTCGCGTTCGCCGGCAGGTCCGACACATCACTACCTAAAAATGATGAAAAATGAACGGAATGGGGTACATGTTATGTATCGCAATGATGAAGGAACGGTTACGGTGAGGGAATTGGACGCCATCAACTGGGCGGCAAAAAACGCCGGCGTTTCCTATGGCGTTTTCGCGATGAGCTTGAAGCCGGAACAGTATAAGGGCATTTTCGAGTCTTACTGCGAGGAGATTTTAAGGCGTAAACGAGAAGAACAGGCATGGCTGCGGAATACTCCTGCCGCAAAGAGCAAGCGGCCCGGTACGCGGGAAGATATATAGGGATCGGTACGCGCGGACGTTGCCGCGCGGCTGATGGCCGAGCCTGCCTGCGGCAAGCGGCACAGACCGGCACGCTGGCGATCACGTTGCATATCGTCCTCATGATTTTGCGCCCGTATTTCATACAAGACGGAAATATACAGCGGGAGCACGATACGGTATAATCAGATTTTCCGCGCGGAACGCGCGTGAATAGAAGTACCCACAAAAAGATAGGAGAATGACCATGAAGAAAAGAATCTTGAGCACTTTCCTCACGTTAGCCCTGCTGCTGACGCTGCTGCCAACGGCAGTGATGGCAGAGGGCAATCGAACGATCTACACAGATATGAGTTACAAGGGCGCGGAAACCGGCTCAGACGACCAGCCCTACGCCAGCTTTGAGACAGCACTGGAAAAGGCCCAAGATGGCGATACCATCGCGATCAAGGGCAAGAGCTTTATCAATGTGCAGACGGTGGAAGACGCGCCGTTTGTCATCAATAAGGCTGTCACCATTACAGGAGCCGACAATTCAACCGGCGAACTGTATATCCGTGCCTCCGGTATTCTGCTGGGCGCGGATGTGACGATGCAAAATGTGGAATTGAATCTGGCAAACAAGTATCACAACGCCATTTTTGTGAACGGTCACAGATTTACCGCCGAAAATATCACCCGAGGCTCCGGCTCCCGTGCGGTGCATCTGTTTGCCGGTGGATTGGCTGGGACTTCAGCTGCATCCGGCAGCAACGCCGTATTGACGCTGATCAACAGCACATTCGGCAATATCCACGGGGGCGGTATGAACGGGAGCTATACCGGCAGCGCTGAGATCCACATTGAGAAGTCAACCGTTGGCGCCATTTACGGCAGCGGCGCGAAAGAGGCGACGTTTAACCGCGACAACTGGTTCGACACCACGGAGCCGCCCGTGCCGGAGGTCAAAGCCGATCAATATCCAGTCAACGGCACGGTGAAGATCGCGGTCGATGGCGCGTCCACAGCCGGTGGGACTTATACCGTTTCCGTGGACGGAAATGGCTCGAGCAACACTTCCCTGACCATCAACGACGCAATCGCGAGCAAGAAACTCAATCTTGCTGGTCTGAGCAGTCTTACCGTCAACGGCGGCACGGCTGCCATCGCGGAGATCAATGAAACGGCTGACGTGAAGATTTCCGGTGCGACGTTCAACCTTGCTACCGCAGTGAAGACCGCCGCAGATGGGAAAACTACGACTATTGCCAGTCTCAGTGGTAACGGAAAAATTATCCTCGACAAAGAGGACGTTTTGAATATTATGGGTGCGTTTGAGGGCACGTACACCTTTGAAACCAGCGGCGGCTTTAATGAAGCGTCCGGCCTTGCGAAATATGACCATACCTACATTATGGCAGTAACAAACAGTGCCACTGTCAGTTTCAATCCCCATGCCACTCAGACGGATATGAATCTGGAATGGAAAGAGGGAGACGGATGGAAAACCTCCGCCTTGCCGGAGATTCCCGCATTTGTCAAAGGCTTTCAGATTACCAAGCAAAGTAAGACGCTGACTACAGCGGAGATTGGTCAGGAGAATTCCTATATTCCCGTTACATGGGAGAGTCCTTCCGATTCTGATAAGGCGACGCTAACGCAGATACCTTTCCGCTATGAGGTAACTTGTGGGGGGCATACCTATTCCGGAACGGCAAATGAGAAAAACAACTTTGATGCATGGATAAACCTGGAATCTGATTTCATTTGCTTTTCCGCTTCGGATGGAGATCCTTACAATAATACGTCTGAAGGGATTCTGATCTCCGGTTCCCTCTCTTGCGGCGTCTACCAGATCTCCGTCTTCGCGCCGGACGCCAACGGCGGCGAGATCCAGCAGAGCTTTACGCTGATCGTTACCGAAGAAAGCCCGTCTACAACTGAAACGACGACAACAATTGAGAAGAGCGGATTGCAGAATGTTACCTTTGGTGAAGATCTGACGCTGACCGCGACCGTGACCGCCAACGATACTCCTGTGGATAATTCTGCGGTAGAGTATTACATCAACGGTAAGAAGATCGACAGCAATTCCGTTTCTGTCACGCCCGACAGCGGCTTCAAGCTGGGTAGCAACGAACTGCGGGCCATTTATCCCGGCAGCGACACCCATGCCGTTTCGGTGGGCACCGCGAACGTCACGGTCAGCAAAGCCGCCGACGCAAGCATTCATGGTTTCCAAGTCCCCTCCGGCGGCACGTTCAACGGCACGACCCATACCGGCAGCCAGACAAATCTTACGGTTCAAAGAAACGGCGTAACGCTGGACAGCAGCCCCTCCGTTACGGTGGAATACACGCTGAACGGTCAGGCGGTCAGCCAGCCGGTTTTCCCCGGAACCTACACCGTGACGCTTTCCGCGCCGGAGGGAGAGACCTATACGGAGATCCAGCAGAACGAAGGTATCTTTACCATCGGCAGGGCGGCACCCACTGTGACCGCAAGCGTCGAGGACAAGGGCAGCGGCACGGTGGTGCTGACGGCCGCAGTCAGCGGCATCGGCGCGCATTTCCCCACCGGCAGCGTGACCTTCAGATGGGATAGCCAGACCTTCATCGAAAATCTCAGCAACGGAACGGCAAGCCACACCATTTCAAACGCGGCCGCCGGAACGCACCAGTACAGCGCCTCCTACACCCCGGCAGGTAATGACGCTCTCTACAATGGGGCAAGCAGCGGCGAACAGTCTGTTACAGTCAGCGGAGGAAGCACTCCTGTCACGCCTGAACTGAAAACGCTGGAGATCTCCGGCGTGGACACTGTGACCGTTCCCGGTACGGCAGAGTACGCCGTGACCGGAAAGGATCAGGTCGGCAACAACTTTGACCTGAACAGCGTTTCCCTCACATGGAGCATCTATGAAACGCCCGCCGGCGTGAGCATCGATGGCGGCAAGCTGAGCGTAACAGATGCCGCCACCGCCGGAACCATCACCATCTGCGTCACTGTCGGCAGTGTGTTCGCAACCAAAGCGGTCACGCTCACCGCCGGCGACAAGCCCGTGAGCAAAACGGATGTTTCCGAAAGCATTACCTTTGCTGACGGTACGCTGACCTACAACGGCAAGGGACAGAAGTACGAGAACGCCACCATCACCGGCGTCTCCAGCGGTAAGCTGACCTATACCTACGTCCCCACCGATGCCTCCGCCACGCTGGACGGTGGCCTGCCCAAGACCGCAGGCACCTATACCGTGACGGCCAAGTATGAGGACGACACCAGCTTCGGCGCCAAGACCGCCACGCTGAGCATCAAGAAGGCAACTGTCACTGTGACGGCGAAGAACCAGAGCATCTATGTGGGTGGCACGGTTCCCAGCCTGAGTTCTCCCGTGGAGGGCACGCACTACACCGTCACCGGTCTGGCGGAAGGTGACAAGCTGAACGGCAAAATCACCTTGAATTACATGAATAGCACAAGTACCGCGCCGGTTGAGCCTGATAACACCAAGGCAGGCACATACCACATTGTGATTACCGGCGTCTCCGTGCCTGCCAACAACTACGAGCCCATTAAAACTACTAATGGCACGCTGACCATTCAGGCCCAGTCCTCCGGCGGATCTTCCTCTGGTGGCGGTTCTTCCTCTGGCGGCTCCGGCAACTCCGGCGGCGGTTCGTCCTCTGACCGTGACAATTCCGGCAGCACCGGAAAGGTGGAGACCACCACCAAGCCCGACGGCACCAAGGTCCAGACCGAGACCAAGAAGGACGGCACCAAGGTGGAGATCACCACCGCCAAGGACGGCAGCACTTCCAAGACTACCACCAACCCCAACGGCAGCTCCGTCACCGAGAACAAGGCCGCTGACGGCTCCACCGGCACGGTGAAGACCGACAAGCACGGCCAGACCACGGCGGAGACCCAGCTGAGCGGCAAGGCTATCGAGGACGCCAAGAAGAACGGCGAGCCGGTGAAGGCCCCTGTTGAGGTGGAGGCCACCCGCAATTCCGACACCGCCCCTGTTGTGAAGGTGGAGCTGCCGAAGAAGTCCGGCGACACGAAGGTGGAGATCCCCGTTACCAACGTGAAGCCCGGCACCGTGGCGGTCATCGTCCATCCCGACGGCACCGAGGAGATCGTCAAGAACTCCCTGCCCACCGAGGACGGCATCCAGCTGACCATCAACGGCAGCGCGACGGTGAAGATCGTGGACAATTCCAAGGACTTCATCGACACCCGTGAGCACTGGTCGAGGGATCAGGTGAACTTCGTTGCCGCCCGTGAACTGTTCCAGGGCGTGGGCAACAACCAGTTTGGTGTGGGACGCCCCATGACACGCGGTATGGTGAATACCGTACTGGCGCGGCTTGCCGGTGTGGACACCACCCCCGCTACCGGGCAGAACTGGTACGACAAGGGCATTGCGTGGGCGCAGGAAAACGGCGTCTCTGACGGCTCGAACCCCAATGGCAATGTTACCCGTGAGCAGCTTGCCACCATGCTCTATCGCTATGCCGGGTCTCCCGCGGTCAGCGGTACGCTGCCCTTTACCGATACCCATGAGGCAAACCTCTATGCCCAGGACGCGCTTCTATGGGCAGTGCAAAACGGCATCCTCAACGGCTACGGAGACGGGCGCGTTGGCCCGAAAGCCAACGCCGAGCGCGCACAGGTCGCCGCCATGATGGCGCGGTTTATCCAGAACGCACAGTAAACAAACCATCCGCCCTTGCGGTATGATTACGGCACGCGGGCGGCTACCATCGTTGCCCGTATGCTGGGAATCGTTCGAATCACGATTTTGTAGATGAATATGTTGAGAATCCTTATAAGAATCTCACGAAGATGCACTGGGATTATTACCAAATCATGGAAGCGTCCGTTGCTCATGATCCTAAATAGGGTATGGAAGACGTAGAACGGTGGAACGGCATGAAGTGAAGAGGTATCCTCAACCCAAAGGAAGGGGAGTCGGTTGACTCCCCTTCTTCTCCAGATATCCGACTTTGTGGGGTATCTGGAGAAGAAGTAAGACCACGAGCAAAGGAAGGCTTTATATGAAAATGAGGACCATTCTTGTTTCGGCGCTTCTCCTGCTGAGCGCGGCGTTTCTTGTATGCCGGCTCCTGAAGAAAAACCGCATATCTATCTTTATCTATCAGGTAGGGCTCGTCATCATTGCGTTTACGGCGCTGCTAACAGACAATGTGCTGCTGACCTGCTGCATCGCAGCCATCTGCGTTCCCGTTGACAGAGAGCGGCGAAAGTTCCGGAGGGAAAGCGACGAAGAAGATCAAAAATGAGTGGAGTGAGAGAAGCAGTCTCTCCTTTAAAAGCACTCACCAAGCAGATCTATGGTGTTCCATACCATTGGAATACGACAAGCAATGAAACAAACGGAGGATCGAGAAAATGGACTTAAAAAAGCCTATTTCCTGTGCGCTGTCTGCACTGGTATTGACAAGCGCAGTAACGCCGCTGTCCCTCGCGGTGGAATATGAGCAGAGCGTCAAAGCACCGACCGCTGTCCACGGCAGCGCGCCGGAGACCGTGCAGTCACAGACGGCGGTGCTGTACAGCAGTCAGAATGTCCTGACCCTCGCGGAGTATGACGCAAAGCTGGCGCAATTCACCGGGACCGCAGCGGACAAAGCGGCGAACCCGGCCTACGAAACGCTGCTGCTCCAACGCAGGTTGGTGGAGAAGGCGGGCTATGACGCGCTGACCACGAAAATGGAGAAGGACACGGACTTTGCCGCGTGTATGGAGTGGCTGTTCGGCGATGCCCAGATGCTGCGGTACTATGTCTACGGCGGCGAGCCGGAGGCAAACGGGCGGTACGACACCAATAAAACGCCCACAGCGCAGAACTATCTGGACAGCTTCGCGGTGCTGAGCAGGCTCTATGCCAAGCACAAGGAAGATGTCACTACTGAGAGCGCAAATAAGGCACTGTACCAGAGAATGATGGCGGCGCTCGCCCTGACCCACAGCGTTCCCGTGTACGATTGGTGGGTGAACTCCGGAATGGTGGGCTTCAACTGGCACCGCCAGTCTGAGCCGGTGGAGCGGTATGAGATCTATAAGAATTGGTATCTGCACAAGATGCTGGCGGTGGAGTTCCCCAAGCTGAATGTGGAGGAGATGCGCCTTGTGATGGGCGCACCCACAGACAACGACCAGCTCCAATGGGCGCATTACTATATCCGATCCAAGGTCTGGAAGGAATCTGAGGAGACCTACACCAACTCTCCCAAGCAGGTGAAGTCGCAGGATGTTCCGGCTTACGGACTCATGTTCCCCTACAAGGTCACGAGCTTCCTGCCCACCAATAACATCGGTAGCCCGTACTTTACCGAGGCAAACCGGCAAAAGTGGGACGACAAATACACCTTCTCCCTCCATAACAAGGTGTTTGACTTCGACCTGCCCTACGGCCCCAGCAAGGCAGGGGATGAGTGGTCTGAAAAAGAAGGACAGTATTATCCGCCTATGTGGGTCTGGCTGGAGGTGGGCGGCGTGTGCGTCAATATCTCCTGCACCAGCACCGTTGCCTTCAATGCCTTTGGTATCCCTTGCACTACGCTGACCCAGCCGGCGCATCTGACCTATTATCGGTATACGGAGGATTCAGCGGACAACAGCAAGGTGGTTTGGTGGCACGGCTATGATGTCTACCATATCCAGCAGAGCTCCAGCAAGGATGACGGCCATACCCACATCCCAAGCGGCTGGGGGGATCTGCCTTATACCAGCTACGATAACGGCGCGTACATCTTCCTCGGCATGGATGCTGTGCGGGGCAAGCATGGCACGGATTACGCCAAGGCGGAAAATCTTGCTTATATGGCGGAAATTGCGCTGGCGGATGGAAAAACCGAGGATGCCATCGCGCTGTACCAGCAGGCACTGGAGGCGCAGAGCTTCAACCTCTCCGCCTTTGACGGCCTTGCAAGAGCCTATGAGAGGGCAGGAAAGAAAGACGAGGATTACTATGCGCTGGCAGAGAAAGCGGCTGCGGCGCTGAAATGGTATCCGCTGCCCATGCACGATTATCTTGTCAACTGCCTGCAAAAGAAATGCACGTCTGTATCTGCTAAAACAGATATTGTGGCGCTGGCGAGCAAAACACTGGATGACGCCATTGCGAATTACCAGTCCAGCGGTTTGGATCAACCGGATCAGGTGAAGAATGTTGCGGCCTATCTGAAAGGCCGCATCCTCAAGGCGGCCAGCTTTTCCTTTGACAGCGGCGCGCTGACGCTGAACTCCAGCTATAAGGACAGCGAGACGGCGCTGCAGTATTCCCTGGACGGCGGTGCCAATTGGACCAGCTGGACGCGCCAGCCGGGGGAGGTTTCCCGCCAGCTTACGGCGGAGGAGCTTGCCGCCATCTCCGAGGAGCATGACATCCAGTTCCGCTTCTTGGGCGCGAAAAACATCCATACCATCGACATCACGAGAGGCACTGCGCCGGTCAGCAACGCAAAGACCAACACCCCGGACGATAACGAGGATGTGTTCCTCAATCTCCAGTCCGGTCTGGAATACTCCACGGACAGCGGAACAACATGGTCGGCACTGACCGTCAAGAGCACCTTCCCGGGCGACACGACGGTATGGCTGCGGAAAAAGGCCACTGGTACTGTGCTGGCAAGCCTCCATATCGAGGTGAAATACACCAGCAACGAGGGCACGCCGGAGCGCAGCTATCTCAAGCTGAAGGGCAGCTCCGCGATCGTCAGCCATCCGGATGCCAATCCTGCGGACAAAGCCTTTGACGGCAATATCAATACATATTGGGAAAATAACTATGCGCGGGGCTATGAGCAGGACAGCAGCGGCAAGTGGGTGCCGAAGCACACCTATGAATTTGTTCTGAAATTCGATCAGCCGCACTATCTGTCCGCCATGACCTATCTGCCCTACGATATGGATGGCGCGATCCGCGGCATCGAGATCTATACCAGCACGGACGGAGAAAACTGGCAGCTTGCCGCCGACACGAAGGATTGGGATGCTAACACGCAGGAAAAAGGCCTGGAGTTTGAGCGCCCCGCCCTTGCGGGCTATGTGAAGCTCAAGACCACCAAGGTGGGAACAAAGGAGTTTTTGAGCTTGCCCGCAGGCTACGCAACGGCGAAGGAGTTCCGCTTCTATGAGAATTACGCGGTCAAGAGCAAGGAGATCGAAGGCTGGAGCGTAAGCACCGACAGCACCAAAAAGCAGTATCAGGTGGGCGATAAGCTGGACCTGAGCGGCATCGGGGCGGTGATCTCCTATACGGACGGCAGCACCGCCCTCATCCCCGCCAGCGCCCTGGATCGGAGCGTGGATATGTTCACCTCTGCGGCGACGAAGGAAGTCACCCTGCGCTATGCGGGGCTCACCGCAAGCTATCCGGTCACAGTGAAAGACAATGACCGGACTGCCACCGAGATTCTTCAGGTGACTGCCGTACAGAAGAAGTATTATGCCGGTGATCCTATGAAAAAAGAGGATGTGCGGGTACTTGTCACCGACGGCAAGGAGCAGTGGTACTTGATGCCCGGCGAGTTTACCATTTCCGGCGTACTTGCGGAGGGAACGACAAGCCTGACGGTGCAGCATAGCTCCTTGAATAAGACCTTTACCGTGACGGCGGAGAAGGCGGTCACCTCTCTGAAGCTGGACCAGGGCGCGAATGTAAAAACGCAGTATTTCCTTGGCGACGCGCTGGATCTGACCGACCTGACCGTCAGGCAGGTGCGGGCAGACGGCACCGAACAACCGCTGGAGGCGGACGAGTATACGCTTTCTGTGATAGACGGGGTTTCCGTCGGCGGCGTGGAGACGCTGAGCAAAACGGCGGGCAGCAAGAAGCTGCGCTTTGCACTGAAGGACAAGCCAACCATTTATGCGGAGCTGGACATCACCGTTTTGCAGTATATCACCAGCGGCCCGTTCCGCTTTGAGGCGGTGGAGGGCACGACGCAGTGCGTCCTTTCCTCCTATGACCCCACGCTGGGGAGCGGCGGCTCTCTGGCGGAGATCCCGGAGACGGTGACGGTGGGCGGCACGACCTATACCGTAACGGGCATTGCGTCCAATGCGTTTGCGGGAGCAGGCGGCAGCGTGGACAGCGTTTCCATCCCCAAATCGGTGACGAGCATCCGCAAGGATGCGTTCACCGCCTGCTCGAATCTGAAAAATGTATACATGACAGGCTATTCCTCTCTGGATGGCCTGACGGTGGAGAACGGAGCATTCCCCACAGTCTCCAATGGATTGGTCTATCTTGCAGCCGATCTTGTCGGCAATACGAATTCGCCCATTTCGGGCTATACGGTGGCCGGACTGGAGGCACAGGTGCAGGAGGTGCGCCTGACGCCGCCGGAGAAAACAAGCTATCTCCTGGGCGAAGAACTGGACGATACCGGCTTGCAGGTCACGCTGCTCATGAAGGACGGCAGCCGCTTGGAGGCGCAGAATGTGACGCTCAGCGGATATGACCCGGCTGTGACCGGGCAGCAGACTGTGACCGCCGCGGTAAGGGGAACGAACCTGACTGCCATCTTCCATGTGGAGGTGCGCTTCCCGGCCATTACTATGCTCATCTCTCCCAAGGGCGCGGCCTACGGGGAGAGCGATACGATCCAGCCGCTGACCGTGAAGGCGGCAGCAGGGGCGCATACCGTTCGATACCGCTGGTATAAGCTGGGGGAAAACGGTGAAAAGACCGTGATCCCCGGCGCAGACAGCGCAAGCTATCTGCCCGCGGCGGCAGGCAGCTACGCCGCAGCGGCCTATCTGATGGACAGCAAGGGAAAAACGAGTGACGAGGTCCTGTCTGCCACAGCCAAGATCGAGGTGGGCAGCTTTGTGGCCATTGTAAACGGCTCCGGCTACGGCAGTCTGGCAGAGGCCATTGCGAACGCGCCGGACGGAAGCACCGTACAGCTCTGCAAGGATGTGACCGTCACGCAGGCTATCGAGATCTCCGGTAAAAAGCTGACGCTGGACGGCGGCGGACACCGCATGAACCGCGGGAACGGCTACGGCAACGAGTTCATCGCCCTGCGGAGTAGCGCCGACCTGACGGTAAAGAATATCACGCTGGACGGCGGCGCAAAATGGACCGGCGCTGTGGACGACATCCTGCAAAGAGGTACAACGAACAGCGGAATGAAGGCCGGCAGACCTTTGATCCTGACCCGAACGCAGGCACAGCTGACCCTTGGCAGCGGCGCAGTCCTGCAAAACAACGATAATCGGGAGAATGGGTATGGCGGAAAGGTGGATGGTACAGCTCCGGTTGGCGGCGCAGTTCAGATCGGTGACGGAAACCTTGCGCTCAACGGAGGCGAAATCAAAAACTGCAATTCCGCAGCCTTTGGCGGTGCAGCGCATATTCGCGGCAGCTCTACCTTCACCGCGAAGGCCGGTACGGTGTCCGGGAACAATGCAGGTGGCTATGCCGCGATCTGTCTGGACAACACCGCGCGCTCCATCGTTGAGGGCGGCGAGTTTTCAAATAACAAAAGCGGAAATAACGGCGGCGTATTTTGGCTGAAGGAGGGAACGCTCTCCATCACCGGCGGCACATTTGAGAACAACAGCACGGCGGGAAAGGGCGGCGTAGCTTATCAGGAAATGGCGAGCGCCAGCGTATCCCTGAAGGGTGGCGTGTTCCGAAATAACCGCGCCAAGGGCGACGGCGGCGTACTCTACACGCCCAACGGCCTGTCCATCTCCGGCGGCAGCTATGAGGGCAACACCTCCGATGGAAACGGCGGCGCTGTCTGGACCAATGGAACGCTTTCCCTCTCCGGCGGCAACTTCCGCGACAATACCGCGAAGAATGGCGCCGCGATCTATCAGGAGGGTGGCAAAGAGGTAACGATCACCGGCTTCGAGGAGATGCAGGAACTCTACCTCAAGACCCTTGGGAAGATCACGATTCAAAACGAACTGAAGGGCAAGCGTCTGCCGCTGAAAACAGAGAGCGAAGTGACGGACGGCATGACGGTCGCGACCCTGATGGTGGCGCGCCCGCAGGAGTACGGCGCGGTGACCACCTTGAATGGAAATACTGTACTGCCTGAAAAGGATGAAACGGCAGGCTGGATCTTGAAGGTGGATCAGAGTGTGCAGGTATGCACGGTCACCTATCATACGGATGGCGGCAGCATTCAGGATCAGAGCAACTACGAATCCTATCGCGTGGGCGTTGGTCTGACGCTGCCCATTCCTACGAAGGAAGGCTTTCTGTTCCGGGGCTGGTATCCGACGGCGGACTTCTCCGGTGAGGCGGTGACGGCGATTGGAGCCGATGCTGCCGGGGATAAGACCTACTACGCCAAGTGGGAGAAGGACGAGCCTTTGGTAGACGCCGCCAAGCCTGCGGCGATCACGCTGACGGACGCCTCCTACACAGTGGGAGACAACGCGACCGCATTGGACGGGAGCACGAGTGTCAACGACAACGGAACGATCACCTACCAGTGGTATGAGGCAACCTCCAAGGACGACCAGAACGGCACGCCGATCTCTGGTGAAACGGGTTCGACCTTCACGCCGGATACGGCGGCAGCAGGTGCGCGCTACTACTATGTTGTAGCGACAAACACCAACGAAAAGGCGACCGGCGAAAAGACCGCCGAGACCCGCAGCAATATGGTGGCGATCACGGTGACAGAAAAGGCTGTGACCTATAGCGTCTCCTACGATTGGGGCACGGAGTTCCCGGACGGAGCGATCCTGCCGTCAGATAGCGACGCATACCAGAGCGTGCAGGACGCGGAAGCGGCGATGGACAAAACCTACACTGCCAGCTCGACCTCCACTGCCCAGAAGGACGGAAAGGACGGCACATGGACCTTCTCCGGTTGGACGGCAACAGTTGAGAACACCGTAGTGAAGTTCACTGGTAAGTGGACATTTGCAGAAACACTCAAGGTAGATGCCGCCAAGCCTGCGGCGATCACGCTGACGGACGCCTCCTATGAGGTAGGCAAAACCGCTGAACCGTTAAACGGTGAAACGACGGTTACGGACAATGGCGAGATCACCTACCAGTGGTATGAGGCAACCTCCAAGGATGACCAGAATGGTACGCAGATCTCTGGCGAAAAAAGTTCGACCTTCACACCGGATACGACTGCGGCGGGTACGCGCTACTACTATGTTGTAGCGACAAACACCAACGCAACTGCGACCGGCGAAAAGACTGCTGAGACCCGCAGCAATACGGTGGCGATCACGGTGACAGAAAAGGCCGTGACCTATACAGTCTCCTACGATTGGGGCACGGAGTTCCCGGAGGGTGTGACCCTGCCGACAGATAGCGACGCATACCAGAGCGTGCAGGATGCCGAGGCGGCGATGGATAAGACTTACACCGCCAGCTCGACCTCCACTGCCCAGAAGGACGGAAAGGACGGCACATGGACCTTCTCCGGTTGGACGGCAACAGTTGAGAACACCATCGTGAAGTTCACTGGCAAGTGGAACTTTACGGAAACGGTCAAGGTAGATGCCGAAGCTCCTGCGACGATCACGCTGACGGACGCCAGCTACACGGTCGGAGATAAGGCAACAGCGCTGGATGGTACGACGACTGCTGCTGACGGTGGCGAGATCACCTATCAGTGGTATAAGGCAACCTTCAAGGACGACCAGAATGGTACGCCGATCTCTGGTGAAACGGGTTCGACCTTTACGCCGGATACGGCAGCGGCAGGTACGCACTTCTACTATGTCGTAGCCACTAATACCAATGCAGGCGCGACCGGCGAAAAAACCGCTGAGACCCGCAGCAATACAGTAACCATTACTGTGACGGAGAAGGCTGTGACCTACACCGTATCCTACGATTGGGGCACGGAGTTCCCGGACGGAGTGACCCTGCCGACAGATGCAAAGAACTACCAGAGTGTGCAGGATGCCGAGGCAGCGATGGATAAGACCTACACCGCCAGCTCGACCTCCACTGTCCAGAAGGACGGAAAGGACGGCACATGGACCTTCTCCGGCTGGACGGCAACGATTGAGAACACCGTCGTGAAGTTCACCGGTAAATGGACCTTTACGGAAACGCTTGTGCGCCCCGGACAGTCCAGCTCCAGCGGATCGAGCGACCGGGATCACAATTATTCTGTCTCTGCACCCAGCCACATCACCGGCGGTGCAGTGTCTATAACATCGTCTGCGGCTGCAAAGGGTGCGACTGTGACTATCACTATCAAGCCGGACAACGGCTATAAGCTGGACAAGCTCACTGTCACCGACCAAAACGGTAATCGTCTCTCCCTGAACGATCAGGGCAACGGCAAGTACACCTTTACCATGCCTGCGGGCAAGGTCAGCATAGAGCCGGTCTTTGCGCCGATCAAGGCACAGCCGGAATTTAAAGATGTTGCGAACGATTCCTATTGCTATGATGCCGTCCAGTGGGCGGTGGAAAAGGGCATCACCGAGGGCACCAGCGCAGATACTTTCAGCCCCGGAGCTTCCTGCACCCGCGCACAGATGGTGACCTTCCTCTGGCGCGCTGCCGGCAGTCCTGCCCCCAAGAGCGCAGTAAATCCCTTCAAGGATATTAACGCGAATGATTACTATTATCCCGCTGTTTTGTGGGCCGCCGAGAACGGCATCACCAGCGGAACCGGCGCGGATACCTTCTCGCCGACCGCGATTGTGACCCGTGGGCAGACGGTGACATTCCTGCATCGTGCGGCAGGCTCGCCGGAAGGAAACGGCAATAGCAGTTTCTCGGATGTAAATAAGGATGATTACTACAACAGCGCTGTTTTATGGGCGGCGCAGAACGGCATCACGACCGGTACAGGCGACGGGAGATTCAGTCCTGGTGCGGACTGTACCCGCGCCCAGATCGTGACATTGCTGTTTCGCGCGAACGAGGGAAATTGACCAGTTCCCTTGTGGGAAGGATGGGGACAGATCCGTCCCCTTCTTCTCTCAAGACCTATCCCGCGCAGGATAGGTCCTGAGAGAAGAAACAGGTCTCCATCGTATGGAAGCGTACTTCGACATTTTGATCAGACAGTGGGATTTCGTTTCGTTTTCATCGTGCCGGACGAGTACGGCACGAAAAGATACATACCATGACCGAGGAGAAAGAGCTATGGATACACAGGACATCAGGCAGATATTGGATCAGATCGATGAGGTCATCTACATCAGCGATATGGACAGCTATGAAATGCTGTATTTGAACCGCTATGGCGTGGCAAAATTCGGTGGCTTCAAGCCGGGTGCAAAATGCTATGAGCATTTACAGGGAGCATCTGCGCCCTGTGTGTTCTGTACCAACGGTATCCTGCCGCACAGCCAAGGTCAGCGCCACACATGGGTACGCCATCATCCGTCTGTGGGCGATGTTATGCTCCATGACTCCCCATCATCGACTACGGCGGCAGACCGTGCCGCATGGAGCTTGCCATCAGCGTGGAACGCTATGTTGCCGAGGCCGCTGCGGCAAAGCAGGACCTTGCCGCAGAGCGCAAGCTGGTAGCGTGCATTGAAGGACTGGTGCTCTCCACCGATTTTGAAGCTGCGGTCAATTCCATGCTACAAACTATCATCGAGCATTACGACGCCGACCGCGCGTATATCTTTGAATTTGACTGGGCGCGCGATGTCACCCACAACACTTATGAAATATGCAGACCCGGCGTGACGCCCGAAAAGGACAATCTGCAAAACCTGCCAATCGCGGTGGTCGCATTGTGGGTGGACATTTTCAAAAATCAGCACCGCAAAATCAACATCATCGAGGATGTGGACGCGCTCAAGGACGATCCGGCGCGGCGCATCGAGTATGACTGCCTGCACCCGCAGGGCATCAAGAGCCTGATCACCGTGCCGATCTTTGTGAGCGGCGAACTGCACGGATTTTTGGGTGTGGACAACCCCCACGCGCACATGGATGCGCCAGAAATGCTGGCGCAGATCACCTACGTCGCAGCGAACGAGCTGCAAAAGAGGACTTTAACGGATGAACTGACCGTGAAAAGCTACCTTGACCCGCTGACTGGCCTGCGTAACCGCCTTGCCTATGACGAAGCGTTAGGCTATCTGCTGGGCAAAGAGATCCCGACCGGTGTGGGGTTCCTCGACCTCAACGGTTTGAAATGGATCAATGATAATTTGGGACATGACATGGGCAACAAGGCACTTCGCCGCGTCTGTGAGATCCTCCTGAAGTATATCCAGAAAGAATATGTCTATCGCATCAGCGGGGATGAGTTTGTCATCATCTGGACGGATGTAGAGTATCCGATATTTAACGCTGCGGCAGAACAGCTTGAAGCTGCGCTGGCAGAGGAAAAGGACATTGCATCCTTTGGCTTCGTTTGGGGCGCTGAGGAGGATGTCGGTGTTGCCGTCCGCAAGGCAGAGCAGGCAATGCAGGCGGCGAAAAACAAGTTTTATGCCAGCAACACGGACCTCAAAGGGCAGCGCCCCGGCTATCTTGACCTGCTGTTAAAAGAATTTCGGGACAGCACTTTCATCCCCTACTTGCAGCCACTTTACAGCATCCAATACGACCGCGTGTACGGCGCTGAGGTCTTAGTCCGGAAAATCGACCCGCATGGCAATATCCACCCGCCTGTTGAGTTTATTAGAATTCTGGAAAAAGAACACATGATCTCGATGGTGGACCTTGAGATGCTGTGCCAGTCCTGCCAGTTGCTCCAGAAATGGAAAGCGCAATGGCCGGATCTGGTGCTGAATGTAAACTTTTCACGCAACACGCTAACCGAACCGGATTATTTAGCACAGGTGGACAAAATCTTTGCGGAAACCGGTGTTGACCCCAGACGGCTGATTTTTGAGATCACCGAGTCCTCGCAAGGCATCCAACTGGAGTCCTTATCCAGTTTGCTGGACGAATTGAAGCAGCGTGGTGTCACGATCGCTATTGATGATTTAGGCACCGAAGCGGCGTGTCTGGAAATGCTCTATCTGCCGCAGATCAGCGTGGCAAAAATCGACCGCAGCCTGATCTGCAAGGCAGAGCATAGTCCGCGCGAGCAGACGGTCATCCGGCACCTCATCGACCTGTGCCACGACCTCGGTATGCGCTGCGTGGCAGAGGGCATCGAAACCGATAGCCAAATCGAACTTTTGAAGCAGCTCGGCTGTGACCGGCTGCAAGGGTATAAGATCGGCAAGCCGATGCCCGCGGCAGATTTTTTTCATCAATTTGGAGAGAAGACTGCTCTCTACAAAAAATAAAGAAAAGGACTTGAGAAATATGAGAACCTATATAAACCGGCGTGGTCGGATTGCAGTGCTTGTTTCTGCAATGATGATCACCGCACTGATTGCCGGACTGATCCCCACCGCACTGGCAGCAGGCACATCGACATTCTCAGATGTACCTGCAAGCCATACCTGCTACGAGGACATTCAGTGGGCGGCAGACAACGGCATCGTGAACGGATACAATGGGAAATTCAACCCAGATGGGAAGATCACAGTGGAACAGTATTGCACGATGCTGTCGAGGAGCATTCCGGAGAATGAGCAGGACACGGGCGATCTTGGCGCAGCAAAGAACTCTATGCTCTATCATCTACGCCGCGTGGTGCGCCGTGGTTGGACAGGCTATGGTGCAGAGCTTGAATTACAAAAGGACCGTACCATCAAAGCCGGCAACGCATGGAACTATGCATTGACAGCAACTGGGACACAGGTCTATTCTGGCCGGCTGTATGGCGCAAACCCAAATACCAATATCGATGGGATGCGTACTGCTAAGGAACTGGGACTTGCGGCTAAGGACGCTGACGCAACGGAGATCATCACCAGAGCGCAGGCAGTGTCCATCATCCATGCGGCACTGACGAATACCAAAGCTGCACAGGAGCCGCCCATCGTGACCGAGATGAAGGGTGTTGTTAAAGATCTGCCGCAGAGCGCGATCAATGATTTCTATGCGGATATGGCAAAGGTGCCGGAACCGATCCGTAAGGCATTTATCGCAGACGGCTGGAAGATTTGCTTTGATACCGGAAAAATCAATGAATACTCGGATAAAAGTGGCATTTACGGCATTGGCGGCATGACGGTCTATTCAGAAAAGACGATCTACCTCGCCACTGCAAGATCCCTGCTTCACGAGATGGGTCATTATTATCAGGAGAAGATCAAGACTACCGGTATTGATAGAAATGTTTACAGCACCTTTGAAACGATCCACAGCAAAGAAAAGTGGAGCGGCACCCTGTATTCCAGCAACCGGCAAACAAACGGAGCAGAGTTCTTCGCTGATGCGTTCAGCTATTATGTAACGAACGGTATTGTCCGGGCCGACCCCGCTGGCACAGATGCAAAAGCAAAACTCCAAAGTCAGGAGTATTTTGATGATCTTGCGGCAAAAGGCTGGCTTTTTACACGCTGATACTGACTTTGTTGAACGGTTAGGAGTGTACCATGATCTACGGTCCCTATATGCACAGGAGAAAGTTCAAAACCAAAAAGGTCGCGCGGATCGTGCGCTACAATTACAATGCGCGTCCCGGTAAGTGCATTGTGATGCTGCGGATCGCATTCGCACTCTGCTTGACAGCATTGGCGGCAATGGGAGGCAGACTGCTCTACTTGGATCGTGCAGCGAAAATGACACAGGTCGCATATTGCCCATCGGTTCTGGAGCTGACTGTCACGGCTGCACTTGTATGCGCCACCTTGTTGCTGCTCTGCCTGATAGAGAGAGTGGGCGGTCGGAGAAAGAGAGGTTGATACTATGGTGCTTTCCTTTTCGGAGATCAAAGAGGGGTATGTGCAGCGTCGGGAACAGGAACGAAAGGACCTGATAGCCTATCTGCAAAGACACGACAAGTTTTTGAATTCTGGATTGACGGTCGTGACCAGGGGCGGCAGCGGAAACAGGAATTACAGTTCCGGCAAGAAGATTTCACCATTTGATCTGCGTAACTGGAAATGGGTCGAGTGCAAAAACTCTGACAACAATTTTCATGCGATCATCTCATTAAATATGCCGGAAACGGATATGGTATCCGGCAATGCTCATGCACTCTACGATAGGATCGGACTAGTCGTGACCTATCCGCAAGGGAATGACTACTATAAGACACTGATCCTTACAGATATCGACCTGCCCTTTGGCGAGAATGAGAAAGGCGAGAAAGCGAAAGAAAAAATCGCCAGAATCGTTATGGAAGAGTTTGAGATCTATAATCGGAGAACCCGGTAATGCTGTTTGGGGAGAGTGTCTGGATGAAACAGCGAAGCTGCTGATATTCTAATCAGGATCCCATGATAATTGGTTGCTATCGTGTCGATATTGTTTGTACGGGTTTGTTACTCTGTGCGGCTGTTGGCAGGAATACGCGCTCAAATGGTCACAGAATGTTAGAAATACACCTATTGCAAAAGTAGAGGAAAGGGAACGCGTGAAATGCCGCAAGACAAGCCAAACCATTTACTGCTGTTGCAACGGCTATTATATGAGGATACAGATGACCTACATACTGTTTCCGCTGTGGATATCTTAAAGCATTGGGAATCCTACGGTATAAAACTGGGACGCAAAAGCGCATACAGTGCCATCGACAGCCTGCGGGATAACGGGATGGATATTATCTGCGTGAAAAGTACGCAAAATCGATACTTCGTCGGTGAACGGCTGTTTGAATTGCCGGAATTAAAGCTGTTGGTAGATGCAGTAGAGTCATCACGATTTATTACAGCACAAAAGAGTACGCGGCTGATCAAAAAGATCGGTATGCTTACCAGCAAGTATCATGCAGGACAGTTGGATCGGCATATCTATATGGACGGCACAGCAAAGCCAGAAAACGAGTGTATTTATTACACTGTAGATGCGATCCATAACGCCATCCAGGAACAAAGGCAGATCTCTTTTCAGTATTACGAATACACACCACAGAAAGAAAAGATACTCAAGCATAACGGATACTGTTACCGATTCAGTCCCTGTGCGCTTATCTGGAGTCGTGACTATTATTATGCGGTGGGCTGGTCGGACAAGCATGGGAAATTGGCGCAGTTTCGCGTGGACCGCATGACGGCAGTTAAATCCTCAGAGCAGGCAGCTGTTAGAGTACCGGGTTTTGAGCCTGCCGAATATGTACGCAAGGTCTTCGGAATGTACCTGAATACCCCGTGTACGGTAGACCTGCTGTGTGAGAACGAAATGATGCGCAGCATTGTGGATCGCTTTGGCGCGAGTGTCCACACCGAAACGGTGGATCAAGGGCATTTCAAAGCGATAGTCGAGGTCGCACCCAGTCCTCCGTTTTTTGGATGGATCTTTACCTTTGGCGGGAAGATACGGATTCTTGGCCCGGATGAGGTCCTGCAGAAAATGCGGGAAATGGGCGGCTGGTTGGCATGAGCGATGATCAGATCGCAGTCCTCTGAAACGAGGTGTTCCCCGCATGGAACACCTCGTTTTCCATACCTTGAAAGCAGAACGGATGTTTGATATACTGATGTTGTTCTCAGATAAGAGAACATAGCGGCAATAGGAGGTGAGGAGAATGGAACAGACATTTGGCAGCTTTGTTCGCGAAAGGCGGATGTCCTGTGGGATATCCCTTCGCAGCATGGCGGCAAAGCTGGATTTGTCTCCAGTCTATATGAGCAATATCGAGAACGACCGTCGAGCAGCGCCGGCGCAGGGTTGTCTGGACCAAATGGCTATACTGCTGCACCTTGGCAAAGCTGACTGGGAACGGCTGCTGGATCTGGCAGCAAAATCCCGGCATGACCGGGTATCCGCAGATCTCCCGGAGTACATTATGGACCGCGAGATCGTTCGCACGGCACTGCGTACTGCCAGAGAAGCGGACGCCACAGATCAGGAATGGCAGGATTTTATCGACCGGATCAGCCGACGCATGAGATCATCTGGAGAGGATAGTGATACCACGGCATGAGAACACCATACTACAGGGAACAGGTTCTGGAGGGGATCGCCCGCGAAGTCATCACCGCCTATGATCCGTCTCTCTATTATGGCGTTCCCACAATGATCCCCATCGAGGATATCATCGAAGCACAGGGCCTCACACTGGAATTTCAGTGTCTGCGGAAGAACGGCTGCGTTCTGGGCGAGACCATTTTTGATGACGGCGGTACTGTTATTTACGATCACGACATCCCCGGCTACACCATCATAGAGGTCAAAAGCGGGACCATCCTGATCGACGACTCTCTTTGTGGAGAGGATTCCTCCACCGGACGGCTGCGGTTTACCTGCGCCCATGAGCTGGCACACTGGCTGCTCCATAAAAAACTGTACAGAGGCACCGGAGAGAGCGCAGCCATGGTAACAGAGTCGAGTATTACACAAAGACAAAATAACACATTGGAAACGCAGGCGAATCTTTTGGGAGCGATCCTCCTGATGCCACGGCCCCAACTGAAGCGATGCTTTTATCGGCTCCAACCCGGTCGGGATCGGCAAAGACTGGTTGCGGATATGGCAGATGTTTTTCAGGTTTCTAAACAGGCCATGCGTATCCGGTTGGAAAACCAGCAGCTCCTGTAAATAAAAATTTTAAGATAGCGTTCTTAAAAAAGAGAACACAGAAAGAGAGGCGACATGGTGAAAGAAACCCGTAAATCCCTTCGCTGCCCGGTTTGTGAAAGAGGCCGCATCGCGGATGTCCCCGCTGAAGCAGCGCTGTCCCAATATCGTTTGGTCGCCATGAAAAGGGGCGATCCTGCAGACCTCATTACAAAGTGTCCAAAGTGCGGACAGCAGATCAGCATCGTTGTTCTGCATCATCCGCCGCTTCCTGTTGCTGACGCTGTATGCAATAGCAGCGAAGTACGGATCTGAATCCATAAACATCATGTGACTTCGTCAAGAGCACCAACCGCCTGCGATAGAGCAGGAGCATTGAGTTAGGAGCCTTACAAGTAGCTTTTCAGCTATGCGTAAGGCTCTTTTTTGTACCCTTTTCGCCCTGTTGAAAGGCGGAAAGGGACTTTTTATATGCTCCGCTACTGGCAGCCCTACATCGCTAAATACCCATGACCCGATCTCAGAACTTTCAAAAAATCTGAGATTGGAGTCATGACAAATGAAAAAATGGCAGGAAAGCCGCAATTATAGACGGATCAAAAACGAGAACGGTGAAGTCATCGCCAACATCATCACGGTCGAAGGGCAGGATGTAGAGGTGTCCGAGGATGTCTTCAACGCCTACGCCAAGGCAGACCGTCGGGAGCGCTATTTGTTGGAGGAGCAGTCCGTAGGAAGGGTGATCTCACTGGAACGCATGGAGGCAGACGACCTCCTCCCGACCTTTGTCGGAGCGGAAACTGCACCCAGCGCCGAGGAAGAACTGCTGGTGCAGGAACAGCACCGGGAACTGGCGGAGCAGAAGCAGGTGCTTCTGCTGGCGCTGCTGTCTCTGAGTGACAGGGATCGGGAGCTCATCAACGCGCTGTTCTTCGATGACGTGTCTACCAGAGCCTACGCCAAGCAGACTGGTGTCACCCAGCGGGCGGTCATCAAGCGGAGGGACCGCATCCTGCGGGATCTCAAAAAATATTTCGCGTCTTATTCTCGGTAAAGGTATTCACCCTATAGTCGTTTCGGGAGGACAGCGAGAGACCATAAAGCGCCTCTCGCTGTTCCTTGAAAAGTGCATACCAGCAGTACGGGCAACCGCCCGGACAGATGAGCATTCGCGCAGTGTGCGCCAAGACCCGGAGAAATTCTCTCCGGTGAGCGATGAAACCTGTGACGGGTCGGTCGTAGCAAGACCGGCTGGCATTGACGCTGTTCGGGCAAATAATGAGACACAACGCACTGGCCAGCATGATGAGGCTGGGCTGCCCTGGGATTGAAAGCAGTAGAGATCCCTGGAATACGCCCGTGAGAAGGTCGCTGCCTTCTGTCCGTACTGTTCCCTCTATCACCGGGGCGCGAGCTGCAAATACGGTGAGATGAAACGAGAATGATCACTATTTATTGTGTCAGGAGAAATTTACGGATGAATGCCATTGAAATGGATAAGCAAAAGGCACACGCCTTGATAGACCATATCTTCAAAGACCTGCTGCCTGCCCAGGGTATGGCAGAGCGCCCGGAGCAGCTGAAACTCAGCCACCTGATGCTGGACACCATGCTGGAGGGTGGTATCGCCCTTTGTGATGCAGGCACCGGCATCGGCAAGACCTATGCCTACTTAGTAGCGGCTGTAGCCGCAGATATCAGGATGGGGGCATGCCATCGTCCCATCCTGATATCCACCTCCAGCATCGCCTTGCAAAATGCGGTGCAAAACGAGTACCTCCCTCTGCTTTCCTGTATGCTGATGGCCGACGGTGTGATAGACAAGCCACTCAAGGCGATCATTCGCAAGGGAAAGAGCCATTATGTCTGCGATGAGCGACTGAACAAGCGGCTGCGACAGGTCAACCTCCAAAAGAAAGACCTGAAGGCAGCAGAGGCGCTTCGCTCTTTGTTGGGACGGTTAGATATGGATGGGGCACAGCATCTTAGCGGCTATGACCGGGAGCGCGTCTGTGTCCCGTCCTTCTGTGACTGTGACGATCTGGATTGCCGGTATCAGCGATTTCTGAAGCGTTGCGATACAGACCGGCATATCTTTCAAATCTGCAATCACAATCTGTTATTGGCGGATGCCATCCATCGCAGTCAGGGGAAACGACCTATCCTTCCGGAGCATGGCATCATCATTGTCGATGAGGCACACAAGCTGCCGGATACGGCGCGAGAGATGTTCGGTATAAAACTGACTGCCGGGGATATCCAAAGACTGATTAGGCAGCTTCGGACAGAACGCTATCTGCTGGCGGCGGATGTTCTGACCGACACGACCGGGCCGCTGCTCCGTAAGCTCACAGCACCCAGAGAAGAAACCGAATCCATTGATGTATACCTGCGTCTGCTGACGATCCCGGCCCACTCTCTTCCGGTCATTGTCAAGCAGATCGGCAGGCTGCTGACACCGCAGGGACGCAGGCAGCTGGAGGAGCTGGACAAGGTCATTTCCATTTTTAGCAACCAGGGATCGAATATGATCTTTTACACTGCGGAGGATGACGAGGGCGGCACCATGCTGTGTGCCACCGTTTCAAATCTGACCGAACAGATGCGACGGACACTGTGGAGACCAGAGCACGCCTTTGTACTGGCATCCGGAACGCTGGCGGTGGGAAATGATTTTCATCGATTCCGAACGCAGGCAGGACTGCCGGATGGGTATCGTGTGACGGAGTCTGTTTCGCTGTCTCCGTTCGATTACAAGCAAAACTGTCTGCTGTACTTACCGCAGAACCCTCCAAACCAGTGCGCAGAAGGTTACTATGACGAGCTGGCAGATGAGATCGCCGATCTCATCCACGCGGCTTGGGGCCATGCGCTGGTGCTGTTTACCTCTTATGCCGCCATGTCCGCAGTGAAGGATAAGCTGCAGGAACGGGAACTGCGCTTTCCACTATTCACATTGGGCAGGAACGCTCTACACATGACCGAGCAGTTCCGGCAGACACCTATGGCCGTCCTGCTTGCCACAGGCGCCGCATGGGAAGGCTTTGACTTTCCCGGCGACTGCGTTTCTCTGTTGGTGATCCCGCGCCTGCCCTTCGCTTACCCGGATGTGCTCAAAGAAAAAGAACGGGAGGAATATCACTCCCTCCGTGAATTCATTCAGAGCGTGGCAGTTCCGGAGATGCAGATCAAATTACGCCAGGGCTTTGGCAGGGCCATCCGAACCGAGTCCGATACCTGCGTCGTTGCTATTCTGGATGAGCGCGCAGGCCGCGGACGCCGGTACAACAAAGCGGTACGGGAGGCGCTACCGGAAATGCGCGTCACAGGCAGCCTTCAGGAAGTGACAAAGTTTCTGCGGGAGAAAAAATCCGAAGAATATTTTGAGGTGCTCGTATGATGGACGCTAAAAAGGAATTGCAGTATCGGCTGGCGGTCCAAATGCTGGAGCATTTGTTCCAAAATGACCGGCTGACAGCGGAAGAACTGACTTATGCCAAGCAATTGGCGATGGAGAGATACCAGCCGCAAACTGTGTGGGAATAGTTCTGGATATTCCGGCGGGAGTGTGATAGCTTGGGTGTTGACAAAAAAGATGCAAGGAAGTGAAGAAAAATGGCAAATGTAAAAGTCATCGCGCCGCAGGCATTCCAGCCGGAACACCTGCGGGTAGCTGCCTACTGCCGCGTCAGCTCAGATTCCAGAGATCAGCTCCATTCCTATGCAGCTCAGATCCGCAGCTACACCGAGGAGATCGCCCGGCACGACGGCTGGGAGTTGGTGGATGTGTATGCGGACGAAGGACTCACCGGGACCCGGATGGACAAGCGAGACGACTTCAACCGGATGCTAAAGGATTGCCGGAAGGGCAAGATCGACCGCATCCTGGTGAAGTCGGTATCCCGCTTTGCCCGCAATACGAAGGAATGCCTGTCCACGCTGAGAGAGCTTTCCGCTATGGGAGTATCCGTCCAATTTGAAAAAGAGAATATCGACACGAAAACGCTCACCACCGAATTGATGGTGAGCGTTTCTGGTTCTCTGGCGCAGCAGGAATCCATCTCCATCTCAGCAAACCAGAAGATGAGCTACCAGCGACGGATGGAGCGCGGCGAATTCATCACCTGTAACGCTCCATATGGATATCGGCTCATCGACAGGAAAAACCTTGAGATCGTCCCGGAGGAAGCCGCAGTTGTTCGGTGGGTCTTTAGCGCCTACCTCAAAGGTCACAGCTCCAACTGGATCGCAGAGCAGCTGACTGCAAGGGATATCCCGTCCCAGAGTGGCACGGAACAATGGCTTGGGACCAGCATCCGATACCTGCTGACCAATGAGAAGTACATTGGCGATGCACGCTGCCAGAAATCCTACAGCTGCGGCTTCCCCTTCACACAGAAGAAAAATCACGGAGAACGCCCGCAATACTATGTAGATAACACCCATCCTGCCATCATCGACCACGACACCTTCGAGAAGGCGCAGGAGCTGATGCGAAGGAGAGCACAGAAAGAGGATAAACGCCGAGCAAAAAGTCCGTTTGCCTCAAAAATCATTTGTCAGAACTGCGGAAGAGTCTTTGGGCGTCGATGCAGCCGGAACGGGTATGTGTCCTGGAGTTGCCGGACGCATGACGGGAATGCCGCAGACTGCCCGGTGGGGCGTATCCCGGAAACGGAGCTTCAATCGGCCTTCCTGCGGATGTACCGCAAGCTCAAATGCAATGTCGGGATCATCCTGACGCCTGCCATTGAGCAGATGGACACGCTGGACAGCATTCTGCGGCAAAAGAACCCGAAGATGTTGACTATCAACCGCGCTATCGCAGAAGCGACGGAGGAAAGCCATAAGATCAGCACCCTGCGCGCCAACGGCCTGCTGGATGCCGACGCCTGTGCGGCCCGCATGAACGCCATCAGCGCCAAGCTGACGCAGCTTCGTGGGGAACGACGCAGGCTGACCGAGAACGAAGCAATGGACGAAACTATGAGCGCCCTTCGCAGACTGGAACAGACCATCCTTGATGGGCCGGAACAGCTGAATGCCTTCGATGAAGAATTGTTTGAAAGCCTTGTAGAGAAGATGATCGCAGAGTCTCAGACCTGCATCCGCTTCCGCCTTTATGGTGGACTGGAGCTGAGCGAACGAATGGAGGTGACGGCAAGATGACAAATCGCAAGATTTTATATGGGTATCAAATCCGGAACGGCGCGTTGGAGATCGTGCCGGAGGAACAGCGGATCGTCCGCATGGTGTTTACCCTCTATAATGCAGGTGCGTCCTACCAGAACATCTCCGATTCGCTGGATCAGCAGGATATCCCATACAGTGTTGATGCGCCAGCTTGGAACAAACACAAGGTGAAACGCCTGCTGGAAAATCCCCGCTACATCGGCAGGGGCGGCTATCCTGCAATGCTCGATGCCGCTGACTTCCAAGCGGCGCAGGATAAAACCGCAGAGAAAAATGCCAGCCGACAGGCCCGCAGGGAGAAGGCTCCCATTGCACACCTGACTCCGTACTTGCAATGCACTTGCGGTACGAAGATGACGCGTCTCGGCGGCAGCTGGCAGGCTGAGGATAAGGTGTACCTGAAATGCACGACCTGTGGCAGCGCCGTCACCTTGGATATGGACGGGATGGTAACGGAGATCATCCAGCAATTCAGAACGCACGAAAATAAAGCACTGGCTGTTTATGCGCCCTCTGCTGAGGTCATCCGACTGAATAACGCCATCAATCGAGGCTTAGAGCAGCCGGAGTCACCGGAAACAGTGATGATGCTGATCTTACAGGGGGCAGCCGCACGATACGACTGCTGCCCGGACACCATTTGTGAATACGGAAATTCTGACCGACTAACGAAAGTGGACTGGCGCCGCTTTCACCGGGCGGTTTCTCATATCATCATCACACCGGACGGCGCGGTAAGGCTTACATTTTTGGATGACGAAATGAATGGAAAGGACGAATGATACATGGAAACAACGGCGACAACTTTGGAACGCCGGGTGCGGGTGATTCCTGCAACCAAGGCACTGGAGACCCTCCGTAAAGCGCAAGACGGCAAAATGCGCGTAGCGGCATACTGCCGCGTCTCCACTGACAGTGAGGAGCAGCTCAACAGCTATGAGGCCCAAAAGAACTACTATACCCAGAAGATCCAAGATAGCCCGGATTGGGAAATGGCGGGGATCTATGCCGACGAGGGTATCACGGGTACCAGCCTCAAAAAGCGAACAGAGTTCAAAAAGATGATCACTGCCTGCAAACGAGGCCATATCGACCTCATCATCACAAAATCTCTCTCCCGCTTCGCCAGAAACACTGTGGACTGCTTGGAAACAGTGCGCCTGCTGAAAGCCAACGGCATCGGCGTGTACTTCGAAAAAGAGAACATCAATACGCTGACGGAATCCAGCGAGTTCCTGATCACCCTGTTCAGCGGCTTCGCCCAAGCGGAATCCGAATCCCTGAGCAAGAATGTCGCTTGGGGTAAAGCAAAAAGCGCAGAAGCCGGAAAAGTGACCTTCCAATATAAAAAGATGCTGGGATACCGCAAGGGCGCAGATGGACAGCCGGAGATCGTCCCGGAGGAAGCCGAGGTCATCAGGCGTATTTATCACAGGTATCTGGACGGCTGTACGCTGGGGCAGATCAAGCGAGAATTGGACGAGGACAAGGTCCCGACCGCACAGGGGGTAGAATCCTGGTCGCCTGCTATCATCCACAACATCCTGACGAATGAAAAATACATCGGAGACGCCCTACTGCAAAAGACCTATATCACAGACTGCATCTCCAAGAAGGTGAAGAAAAACCAAGGCGAACGCGCCATGTACTATGTGGAGAACAACCATCCTGCCATCATCTCCAGAGAGATGTTCGATCAGGTGCGGAACGAGATGACGCGTCGCTCCAGCAAGCGTAAAGTGCTGCAAAAAAGCGGCAAGACAGAACTGGGGAAATACTCCGGCAAATACGCCCTGACGGAACTGCTGGTATGCGGTGAGTGCGGTTCCCCGTACAAACGAGTGACCTGGGCAAGAAACGGGAAAAAGCGTATTGTCTGGCGCTGTGTGTCCAGATTAGAGTTCGGCACGAAATACTGCCATAACTCCCCGACACTGGATGAGAGCAAGCTCCACAGCGCAATCCTCGCCGCCATGAACGAGTTTGCCGCCATCCGGCAGGAGGTTTGCCCTGATGTACTGGCGATGGCAGAGGAAGCCAAGCAGGCATTATCGCAGGCTGGTGCAAAGCTACTGGAACTGAAGAAACACATGGAAGCGGTGAGTCGGGAGCAAAGCGACCTGCTGGACCGGCTGCTGGAGAACATGGGCGATGCCGAACTGAACGCCCAAATGAAGGCGTTGACGGATGAGAAAGAATCACTCAAAGCACAGATTCTGAATGCGCAACAGACGGAAGTCAGCTTGGAGGAACAGGCTGCCCGCCATCAGCAGATGTGGAACAGCCTAATGGAATGCAGTGCCTGCTACACGGAGTTCGACGATGAGTTTGTCCGCCAGATCATCCAGAAGATCACGGTAGAGGACGAGGATACCATTCGCGTCCACTTCCGGGATTCGGAGATGGTGATGGAACAGGAATTATAAGCAGAAATGGGGTAAAGGATATGGTAGTATGAGTTAACATTGCAAGGAATTTTGCGACATATTTACTTTTAGATTAACCGATAATGATGTAAAATCCGCTGTTCGGCATAGTTGACGAACTGGCAATATTGCCCGCAAAGTGCATCTATGATATAATAAATATTAGATAATCTGATATCTGTTCGGAGGCAGCGCTATGACGAAGGAAGACATCAAAGCTCGGTTAATTAACAATGATGCGCTTTTTAAAAATATCTATGTGTTTGAACAGCAATTTGATATCGTACCAGAAGATCGAAAACATTATGGAGCCGCAGTTTCTTATCAAGATATCATGGAACTAAGAAGCGATTTCCTTGAACAGCTTATTGATACCGTAGTTGATTGGGTCTATAGTTCAGAAAAATACGCTGCTTTAAAAGCAAAATTCATCGAATCAGGGAAATCAGAAGGCGCAGCGGTAAGTCAAGTGGTACGAAAGGCAAAAGCAAAATTTAGACGCGGGGATGATAAGTTGCTGATTCAAGGACAGCTTGGAGAATTATTGCTATTCCACTTTATCCAGCGGTTTAAGGGAGCTGTACCGCTGCTCAGAAAAATGCCAATTACAACATCGGCAGAACATGAAAGATATGGTGCGGATGCAGTGCACTATAAAATTGAAAACGGGAAAAATGTTATAGTGCTGGGTGAAGCAAAAGCATACACAAGCGAATATCAGTTCTCTTCAGCATTTAAAAAGGCTATTGACAGTATTCTTGATGCATATAAAAAGTTTCGCGGCGAACTTGGATTGTATCTACATGAAGATTTTTTGGATAAGGATATGGATGCCGTTGCAGAAGGTATTCTTGAGAATACTTTGCCTAATGTAGAGGTGGAACTTGTGAGTTTGATACTTTACAGCGAGACGAAAGCTATTTCTGGCACTAACGAGTACGAAATTAAAGAACAGATTAAGAACATAATTAAAAATCGATATAAAGATTTCGACAACGAAAAAATTCCGATTAAAGATAACCAAATACTGCACCGTATCACATACATTGTATTTCCGATATGGAAATTTGAAGAACTGGCTACTGAATTTCAAGAAATGTTTTAACAAATGAAGGGAAGCAATATGAATATAGATGAAGTATTGCAAAGATGGCTTCAGATAGAATATTATTGTATGTCTCGTCGTCTTGGATTTATTAACAAACAATTGGACCCAGATTATCGGTTGATCGTAGATACAATTCGTTGTTTAGATTATCAGACAACTATGGTTAATAGAGTAAGCACGGATAAAATTATCGGCATTTTAGCATTAATGTGGGAACATGTTGATAAAAAGCAATATGACCTGCGGGAATTAGTGATTAAAATCCTGTCCAGAATTGGCTACTCAACATCGGCTATAATTGCTGATAAAGACTATAATCATGAAACCAATCAATTTTCGCCAATCTGCAGTGTACTTGATAAGGTAACATTAACATTGCAGCAGGCAAAATACGGAATTTCTATTGGAAATAAAAAATGCGTTTTGACTGCCTTTCAGAAAAAACTTTGGAATGCATTAGAATGCAAAAAAATATTAGGAGTGTCTGCGCCGACTTCTGCTGGTAAGTCCTATACCATTCAATTAGATACCGCAAGAAAAATGTTGGCGGAAAAGATGGATGTAATCTATATTGTTCCAACATTGAGCCTTCTAAATCAAGTTGTAGAAGACTATCATGAACTGCTTACACAAGTCGGTATCACGGATTACATTATAACAAGTAACTTGATGATAGGAGAGTCAAAGGCAGCACACACAATATATGTGTGGACGCAGGAAAAGGCGATTTCCGGATTGTCTGATCATCCCTCTAAAGGAATGCCGAATAAAACTATTTTGGTTATTGATGAAATACAAAATATCGAACGAGCAACTGAAGAGAATGATGTTCGCGCTAAAATCCTCTATGATATGATTCAGGAACTGAGACACACTGCAAACATATCACAGATAATTGTTTCTGGTCCGAGAATTGATAATATTGCGACTCTCGGAGAGGTGCTTTTTGGAACGGAGACAACAGAAATACAAACAAAAAGCAGTCCTGTATTGAACTTGACATATAGTGTAAAAAAGGAAAAAACATCATATTGGTTCAAGCAATATTGCGGATTTTTTGAAAATCCATATAGGGAAGAAATTAAAGAATCCTCTTTTATCAAGGGGTATGGCTCCAACCAACTAACTGCAGAGTATACAGAATATTTAAGTGCAATTGTTGGCAGGTTAAACGAAGAACAGAATATTATCTTTGCGCCTACTAGTGAGGCTGCGAGAGAAATCGCATTAGCAATCGCCAAGAGTGTTCCGCAGTTTTCTTCTGCCATGATACAAAATCTAATTGGATATTTAAGCGAAACTGTACACCCAGACTATGCTTTATGTAGTACGCTCTCTGGAGGCATAGCATATCACCATGGAAAGTTGCCAACACACGTAAGGCGAACTTTAGAGCGAGCAATTAAGCAAAAATTGGTGACAAATATTGTTTGTACAACAACATTGATGCAAGGGGTCAATCTTCCAACGCAAAATATAATTATCCGAAATCCTCATTTGTACCGAAGAAAACACGCACACGCAGCCGAATTAACAAACTATGAAATGGCAAATTTAAGGGGAAGAGCCGGTCGATTGATGAAAGACTTTATAGGCCGAACTATTGTCCTTGATGAAGGCGAATTTGAAGAAACGGATGGTTATGAACAGCAAGGGCTATTTGATGATGTCTATAAGGATGTTTTGCCAGGCTATGGTCAAAAATTTCAAGAATATGAAACAGAGATAATTGATGCAGTAAACTCCGACAGATATGTCGGGACCGATATGGATGGATTTGGCTATTTGGTAACATATATTCGTCAGACGGTTTTACGCTATGGCGAAGGCTCAGGGAAACGAATGGCTGAAACAGGGGTTATGCTCTCACCTAGTCAGATTGCAGCGATCAAATATAAATTGGAATCACTTACGATTCCTAAAGATATTTGCATGCATAACAGGTATTGGGATCCAGTAATTCTAGATGCGATATACAAGACATTTGATGGTCCGGTACCGAACTCCCCAGTTGAGCGTGGTGCCCAAAGCAAGTTATCTAATATTCTTAAGTTTTTGAGAGACACGAATTTCACTGCAGCCATGTTTAAACGCTATATTCCAGAGGAATATCGTCAAGGGACAAGCAGAGGAATACTGTGCAGAGAAAGCATTAGGTGGGCCAGCGAAGTTCCGTTGTCTGAATTCTTCAAAGACAAATTTTATTCCGATGGCGATATTCAGTTAAAAATCGAGAATAAAATTCAAATGCTTCAAAAGACAGTTTCCTTTGATATTCCATTATTAATCAAGCCGGTTATTGAAATAAAAAATCCAGATAGCACAATAATCAGCAGCATCCAAGCGGGAGCATATAAGAAAACCACTAAAAAGATGATTGATATCGGCATACCTCGTGAACTGGCGATTCGCTTAAACTCAATGCTTCAGGAATCACGGAATAGTGAGAAGATGGATAACTATGATTATGAACAATGGGTGCGAAAAAGTGTGTTAAAGATTAAACCAACATTATCTTATTGGGAACAAGCACAATTGGAATTTTTGGGCGATTGAGAATAAGCGCATCTTTTCCGTCAACGCATGGCAAAAAGAGGCAGAAACCAATTGGTTTCTGCCTCTTTTTTGCTAACGGTGTCGGAAATTTGGGTCAGGTAGAATAAGTTTCGCAAAAAGACAAGGTCAGGTAGAATAAGTTTCGCAAAAAGACAAAGAGACATGGTTTGCAGATGT
>ENA-ORVC01000253-ORVC01000253.1-human-gut-metagenome-genome-assembly--contig:-NODE-253-length-58428-cov-20.333527_pt1 | contig 58428 bp, 48 predicted proteins | sample MGYA00242092_ERZ509234 | MGnify/ENA primary metagenome ERZ509234 (study PRJEB26280, sample SAMEA2338800) | human gut metagenome | biome: human gut; feature: human-associated habitat; material: faeces... | reverse complement strand
GGGAAGGAGAACAACAATAAGTGCAATGGTAAAAAAGACTCTGAGTTTTCCCATACGGTTGTTTCTATGTTTTGGTTATTACAAATTCATAAATAATTTTCCAACGGCCGTTTTTTTTACTTAAACGTGAAGCCTTGCAGCAACGTAGCCTCCGACGTGCCAAACAATTTCGTCGACGAGTTGTCGAAAACGTCAACAAGCACCATGGGGTCGTTGAACCTTGCCGGCAACGTCACCTTTGCAAGTTTGTGGCAGAAGAATGCCCAAGTGCCCATCTCCATTACCGTAGATGGGATTACAAGCGATGTCAGCGAGGTGTCGCTGAACGCGCCGTCGCATATCTTCACAAGTCCCTCGGGCAGCGTGACGCTCGACAAGCTCTTGCAGTCGTAATATGCCCGTTCGCCAATCTCCGTCACCGTAGGAGGCACTACAACCGACGTGAGCGACTCGCAGCCCATAAACAGGCATTCGCCTATTTTCTTTATGCCGTCGGGCAGCTTCACCGTCTTCAGTTTCTTGCAGTCTTCAAACACGTAGGTCTGCAAATCCTTCACCGTGTTGGGGATGGTTATCGACGTGATGCCTGTGCCGGCAAACGACGTTCCCTCAATGAGTCTGACGCCCGGCTCGATGGTGATGGAACTCAGGTTGGTGCAGCCGGCAAACGCTCCGCGCTTGATGGTGCGCACGCTCGACGGAATCACTACCCGCTTCAGATTCTGCATATAGGCAAACGCATACGGACCGATTTCCTTTAGTGTGGTCGGGATTACGAGCGTATGTGCGGTCTCTCCCTTGAGAGCGTCCTGGTCGGTGCGCGTCACGGCGCAGCGCACGCTGCCATATTTCACATGACTGAGAATCTCGACTGTTTCCGTTTCTTGAAAAAGGAAGTCGTCGACGCCCATAAACACGGCATTTCTGTCGTTTGGATAAAGCCGGTAGCGGAGGTGTTCGATCACCGTGTCGACCGCCGCCGGCAGACCCGACGTTCTCTTTTGCGCCCTTTCCTCATGCCATTCCGGCACTTGCACGTCGCCCGACTGGCGCGTAGTGTTGGGTTTGCTCTGACGCGTCACTTGCTCCACGCCTTGTTTCAACTTGCCCAGACTGCGCTTCCACGACTGGGCTCCTATCGTAGCCGACGACAGCACAATGCATGCCGCCACGGCCGCTATAATCATTTTGTTGTGTTTCATTTTTCAATTGATTTTTTATGGTACAAACACCGCGCGCACAGGAATCTGATATGTGCGGGGTGTACGCTCGATGTCAATATAGTCATCCCACGACGTCTTGCCGACAGCTCTCAGCGAGCACGACTGCTCCTTGTCGTCCATGTCGCACTCGTCGCTCGACCAATATTCGCAGCAGCTGTCGTCGCTGTCAAGCGACGGGAGGAACAGCATGTTGCCGTTTTTGATGCTCGTCAGCAGGAAGCCGCGCTGGCCGTTCATCTCCGCCTGTTCCCACTTGCATTTGCGGATAAGCATATACTGCTCCGGCACAGTCGGCAATCGCCACTTACCGCCCCAATGCTTGCGCGCGGCATCGTATTTCGGGTTGCCCAACACCGTGCTGCGGTACACTTTCTTGCCGTACGACGCGCTGTTGGAGCCATCCAGCTCCGCCTTATGCTCCACTTCAGCCCAACCGTAGGTTGTGCCCACCTGTTCGGGCTTCGTGGCGCCGACGTCGCACGCCGCCCACATTATCAACTTGCCCTCGACCTTAATCCCGAGGTCCACGTAGTCGTGGCCGTTGAGCGTGGCAGTGACAGGCAGCTTGCCGGTGATGTGCACCAGCCATTTCTGCGACACGTCCTCAATCATCTCGCGTTTGATGTTAGGATACTTCGGATCCTGCACGATGTCGCCTTCCGCATACTGGCGCTGTGCGCTGAGCGGCATGGCAACTGCCAACAGTGCCAAGGCGACAAAAATTTTCAGTTTGGTCATATAGTTTTTTTATCAATATCCATAATCCGTTTCATTGCTCCAGCACCGGACGGATGGCGTGCTGGCAATTACGGTAGTCGGAGTCGAGCTTGACGCCTCCGTAACCGGTGGTGTACATCAGTTCGACCGAAAGTTCCTTATCTTCCATGTCGCACTCGTCGGTTGTCCAATAATACCCCAGGATTTCATTGTCGCGGCACGACGGCACAAACATCACGTTGCCGTTTTTGATGCTCGTCAGCAGGAATCCTTTTTTGCCGTTCATCTCAGCCTCTTCCCATTTGCATTTGCGGATAAGCATATAGAAATCTTCGCCGGTGGGCGTGCGCCACTTGCCGCCCCAATGCTTGCGTGCGGCGTCGTATTGTGGATTGCCGAGGATGGTTGATCGGTAAATTTTCTTGCCATACGACACGCTGTTCTCTCTGGTGCAGTTTTTCTTCGACACCACTTCCGCCCATCCGTAGCGCACACCGTTTTGTTCGGGTTTCGTGGCGTTAAGGTCGCATGCCGCCCATTTCACCTTCAAGCCAAGGTCGACATACGGATGCCCGTTGTGCATGCCGCTGACAGGCAGCGTGCCGGTGATGTGCACCAGCCAGCGGTCACTTTCTTCGACTTCATCGCTGACACATTCCCGCGTGATGTTAGAATGGTTCGGATCTTGTACGATGTCGCCTTTCTTATGCCGTCCAAATGCATTCAGGGGAAGGAGAACAACAATAAGTGCAATGGTAAAAAAGACTCTGAGTTTTCCCATATGGTTGTTTTTTTATGTTTTGGTTATTACAAATTTATAAATAATTCTTCAACACCAAACTATTCAGCACAAAAAAAATCCACAGCAATGCCGTGGATTTTTTCGTGCTGCTGCCTCAGACGCTATCTTACCAAAACTTTCTCCACGTGGCTGCCCACGCTTACGATATAGAATCCTGCGGGGAGTGCGATTTCCGCGCCGTCGGCAAGCGATGCAGATGCCACCTGGCGGCCCGACGCATCGCTGACGATTACTTTACCGCCGTCGGCTCCGAAGATGCGCACACCGCCCTTGAAAGCGGTGATTTCAACGCTGTCGGCAGCCACATCGGCTACCGCGCCCTGGGCGTTGAACGTGAATTCCACAAGTTTAGACTTGCCGGAAACGTAGCTGGCCTGGATGCCCAACGTGTGCTCTCCACGGCTGATGCCCATCACTGGGAAGAACGTTGCGCTGGTCGATCCCAGATACGCGCCGTCGAGATAGAGGTCGTATTTCTGCACGTTGCCCACGTTTGCGTCGGTCGCCTCTTTCGGCCCAACATAGAAGTCGTCGGCAAGCGAGAAGAAGCAGTCGTTGGAAATGTAGTGGAGCGCCAGATAGACGGTTTGTCCGGCATAAGCCGAGAGGTCGACCTCGTAGGTCTGCCATGTGCCTTTAGGCATTATGTTGCCGAGCGACTTGAACGATATCACACTGTCGTCGGTCGTGGAAACGCAAAGCTCGAATGTCTCCGGATAGGCTTCCGAATACGCCTTCAGGCTGATGCGGCACACGTAGCCGTCCATCACGGTCTGCGCCGGAGAGATGAGCCATTTGTCGGCGGCGGCCTGCTGAGGCGAGAAGAATATCACCGCCTTTTCGCCCGACTGCGCTATCGCCGCTACGTCTGACGGCGCCATGGCTGGAGTGGTGGCGTAGGGGTTGAACACCATCGGTGCCACCGCCACTTGATTGTCGGGGGTGCAGGCGCCGGGGAAGTTGATGATGTTTGACGCCGAGCCGAGCGCAATCGGGTAGACCACGCGGCGGTCGTTGTCGACCGACTTCCATTCGCCGAAGCTCGTTGCGAAATCATCGTATGCCTCGAAATCGTCCTCGAAGCCGAGGTCCTGGTTCCAGCGCACTTCGGCATTGACCTTGTCGGCGTCGGTCTCGCTGTCGGTCTGCGTCACGGTTATGTTGTACGGGTCGAAGATTGTTTCAACAAGAGCGATGTCGACCTTTGCACCGTCGGCAATTTCCATCGACTTGCTCCACTTGTCGTAGCGGTCGGCTTCGACCGACACGATATAGTTGCCTGCCGGCAGCGACGGAATCTCGACCGCGCCCTTGCTTATCACGGCGCTGTAGGTTGTCGACGCTGACTCGTTGAAAAATTCCACCTTCACGCCGTCTACCTCCACATTGTCGTTGGCAGTGGCAGCGACGCTGACATTGCAGAACGTGCCGGCTCCCACATCAAACGACTGCTCGACGAGCTCGCTCTCGGCGTTCTTATAGACCGCCTTCACGCCAAGCGTATAGCTGCCAGCCTCAAGCTGGTCGAACGCAAACGAATAGCCGTCGGTCTCGCCCACCTGCTCTCCGTTTTTATACACAAGGAAACGCTCGTTGGGATTGTAAGGCGAACGCATCGCGCAGCGCAGCGACTTCGTTGCCACGGCATCGCTGAAATAATCGGCCTGACCCACGAAAAAGTCGTCGACCATAAGCATAAACGCGCCGCCGTTGGACGGGTCGCCGATATAATGGATGGCTATGCGCACCGTCTCGCCCTCATAGTCGGCAAGCGAATACTCCTTAGCCTCCCACTCTTCGTAGCCCACAGTCTCATAATTGCCCGACGAGATGACCGTAAAGTCAGACGCCTCAGGGTTGTCGACCGTAGTGATGCCCACCTCGAAACGCTCCTTATAGACATCGGCGGCTTTAGCCATAAAACGCACAATATTGTTCTTGCCGACAGTGACCGCCGGCGAAATCAGCCAATCATCATTGGCAGAACCGCCATAAGTGCGCACAAAGCCCACATACTGCTTGCCACCGTAGGGACGCAGCACGGGATAATCGGTCCACCACGACGGCTCCACCACAAGCGGATTGATCACCTGCGCATACTGCAGCGTGCCGCGGTTGGGATAAGAGCCCTGAAGCGGAGCGGCGGCAGCATGGTCGCCGTCGATGCCCGTCCACGGCGAAAACTCCGTGTCAAACGCCGTATAGCTCTCGAAATCATCGAAAAACACCGGATCCTCACGGTTCCACTGCAGCGTCACGTCGTTCTTGCCCGTCATCGGGTCGTGGCGCTCAGCCAGCTTGAGAGCAAACGGATTGCGCACGTCCTCCGTGAGCGTCACATTCAACGTCATGTCGCCCGTCACCGGAAAATCCTCAGCATACGCGGCATAGCCCGCACGCTCCACCGTAAGACGGTGGTTTCCGCTATACACCTTCAAGCGACACTCGCCGGCAGCATCGAGCGTCGTCTCGCTCGCACCGTAAGTCATACTGTAGTCTGTCTGCACAAGCATCACCCGCTGTCCCTCGAGCGACTCCCCGGTGGCAGCCACAACCTTAACCGTAAGATTGCAGTCGCGCGACAGCGCAGACGCCTGCAACGTGGCAAACACCGCCACAAAAACCAATAATAGTTTAAAGTTCCTCATATTTAAAGCTCTTTTTGTTTCAAAACAACAATATTTCAGCCTACAAAGTTACGACACATTAGCCATACCACAAAGCGATTAACGATATTTGGCAACATTTCGTCGACCGAAACATCCTATTTGCCAACAACAAGAGACTCCAAACCGCCGACCATATAAAACGGCAGATTTATCAACTTGAACGCCTTCCCCGACGCAGTAACCACCTCATCCTCTGAATATGGCTGCGACCAGACACGCACCGCCACATCATTTGACGAGCGCTCCATAAACGAATGCAACGAGCGCAAATGCGCATTGTGGCCCGCCTTCACCTCTATCGGATATATCTTTGAATTGCAGACCCAAATGAAATCCACCTCAGCCGACGACTCTCCCTTGCCACGGCTCCAGAAATTACGCTTCTGGCTAACCTTGTCGTTCTGCGTCAGCAATTCCTGCCCGACAACCTGCTCCGCAATCATTCCTCGCCAAGCATCCATTATGTCGCGCGAACGCAACACCTCCGCCTGCACCTGCGCCGCATAATTGACAAGCCCGGTGTCAAGCCACACCAACTTAGGCTGACGGCGGGTCTCTCCAATAGCCGGGACATCGACCGACGTCGTCGGATAAACCAATTCAAGAAGCATCGCCTTCTCAAGCAAGCGGAACGCCTCTCCGACCTCCCGGGAATTATAAGCCGACGAGCCGAAATTACCCAACGTGATTATCTGACCGGCCTTCGACCAGCCTTCATTCAAGATGAAACGCACCACCTCCGACACCTTGCCTCCACGGGCATACTTCTCCGAATCGTCACGATAGCCCTGCAGCAACGTTTCATAAACATCTCCCAACGACGCAAAATCGCGCGTTTCAGCAAATGCCTGCACAACCTCAGGCATTCCGCCGGTCACCACATACTGGTTGAACAACAACATCAAACGCTCATGAAACGCCTGCGACATCACCTTGTCGGCAAGCGCCGGAAGCAACTGTCCTTCGCCAACCGCGACAAGAAACTCGCGAAACGAGCACGGACGCAATGCCATATACTGAACACGCCCAACAGGAAACGACGTCTTTACATCAACCAAATTCTCAAGCAACGAACCTGCCGCGATAACAAAAATCTCAGGCAACTGCTCATAGAAATAACGCAACCGCGCCACTGCCTTCGCCGAATTCTGTATCTCATCTATAAATATCAACGTCGTGCCCTCAACTCTCTTCTTCTTGCAATGAGCGAAAAAAAACGGAATCAAGTCGGCAAGCGGCACTTTCAAATCAAACAATGCCGCAGCCTCCGCATCCTCAAGATTCAGATAAATATAATTGTCAAACGTGCGCCCAAACTGGTTGACAACCGTGGTCTTTCCCACCTGCCGCGCCCCGCGCAGCACCAACGGCTTTCGCCTTGACGACCGGCGCCATTCTTCCAGCCGACTCTGTATTTCCCGTTTAAATTCCATAGTCAACATTCTTTGCTTTACAATGCAAATTTAATGCTTTTGTCGGAAATCGGAGGCAAAATCTCTGAAATTTGTCGAAAATCGGAGGCAAAATCTCTGAAATTTGTCGAAAATCGGAGGCAAACACCCCTCCGAATTTCGGGGAAATGGCGGAAATCGCCGTTTTAAATTTCGGGGAAATGGAATTTTTCAGCGTAAACAGCTATGACACAACGAAGTAACCAAAACAGCAAAAAAAACGCCACAAAATCCCCTCTCCTTTAGCCGAAAAAAGGCGCGCAGCCTGTCAGCCGCGCGCCCCTCCAGCCCCGTCGCCAGAGCCGCTATATCTTACCCATTTCAACCATCGCCAGGAACTTTACCAAATGAATCTGGCGCTTGATGCGACTGGGCTGTTTTATCAAGCGATAGGCAAATTCCAAATCGTGGTTCACCCACCATTTAGGCGCACGCTTGACATTGCCTGTATAGACATCGAAACTGCCTCCCAAGCCTTGATATATCGCGGCATGCCGCTCCGACATCTCTTCCATCAGCAATTCCTGCTTGGGCGAACCCATCGCCACAAAAACAGCGTCAGGCCGCTTTTCAGCCACGTCGGCAATCAGAGTCTTGCGCTCCGCATCGGTTTTAATATAGCCGTCACGGTAGCCCACAATGTTGATTCCCGGATAATCCGCCCTCAGCTTCATCACCGTCTGTTCTATCACGGCTGGCTTGCTGCCCACCAAATAGAAACGCTTGCCTTGCGGAGCAAGCGCTGCGATAATCTTCAGCCACAACTCGCAGCCCGGCAGCTTCACCACATCCTTATGCCCATGCTTCCGCAATGCCATCACCGCCCCCACGCCATCGCAATATCCGATGTTGCGGTTTATTATGTCGCGCGTCTGATGCGTGGCATGCAGAATCTTCTCCGCATTGATTGCTACAAGTATTCCCTTTCTGCCCACAACATAGTCGAGCAGCTGCTGAAACGACGTGAAGGGAAACACTTTCACGCCCCTCACCGTCACCCTCATATCATTTTCCATAGTCTAAAATGTAATAACTCATAGCGCAGAACATAAATGCATTGCTCCAGCGCATATATGATATTTTTGAACTTACGCCTCGCTTAAGTTGATAATAGAAATAGCCGCGTCTGTCCTGCATATTCTTTACCGCCCACCGCATCACGCGTTCCGCCTCCGCCCTGTATTCATCGCTACGGTGAAGCTTATGCAGCGTCACAAACAATTGCGCCGGGCAATGGATGTCAATCGGATACGTGCGATCATGGTAATATTTCGGAGTGCCGTCGGCCTCAAAGAAATTGCGGATATAGAAATCAAAGCCTTTCTCTATGTTCGAGTGAAACGACTTGTCGCCAGTCTGCTCCTCATAGGCGGTCAAACCATCAAGATTGTAGCCCGTGTGGAAACTGTCTATCCACGACTGCACCGGAAGCATTCCGTAAACCCATTCGCCAGCATCCCCCTGCGCGTCGCAGCAAGCCTCAACCGACCGTCGCGCCGCCTCTCTGTATTCCTCCTTCTTCGTGTATTTATAGCAATACGCCAACAGCTTGCTGCCGAGCAGCGAGGCGTTGAACACGGTGTCGTTGCCTTTCAACGGACTGTAGGAAAACAAAAATCCGCCCCGGCACTCCGCGCGGTGCAGATCATTCATCACAAAATCCGCCGACGACAGCGCCACGTCGAGATATCCGCGCTCGCCAGTCACCTCATACGCCTCCATCAGTGCCGTTGCGCAGAAACACGTTGCCACAACCGTTGGCGTAAACTTCGGAAACAGAAACAGCCTACGCGCCTGCCAATCGAAATTATAGCCCCAGCACGCTCCGCTGTAACCTTCCGACTGCAACGAAATCAGCAAATCTGCCAACTCTCGCACACGCGCCAGCAACTCCTGCCTTGTCCCGACTTCGGCTTGCAATTCCGGGAATTTGTCCACTGCATGGACAAGATTGCAATACCCTTGCAGAAACAAGCCTATGCCCTTCGCATTATACTCCTTTGGCACCATCGCCAAACGACGCAGATTCACAGGGCAGCGCTTAAACCCCTGTATCACACACAGACGCAATATCGCCGACCGCTTAAGCGGCAACAATGCATGCGCCAATCGCGAGTTCAGTCCGTCATAAGGGTCCCAGCCCTTAAATCCCTCCGACTCGCAATAGCGCTTCAACGAAAGAAATGAAGAAAGCATCTATCGTTTCTGAAATTCTATGATTCTTTTATCTATGATTTCTCCGTCTTTTATAGAAAGTGCGTTTTTCAATGTGTCATCATATTTTTCTGTCAATAGCATATCAACATATGGTGCTACCATTTTGCTAAGGCTTTTTGATATTGTTTTATAGAAAATTGAAGGTGTGTGGTCGACAACATAATGAGCCACCCCATTAATATAATAAATCGGAGATTCTATTGTTGTCGGGATACTGGTCTCAATACCTCCATTTTTGTCACAAGAAATATCAATTATAAGTGCGTTTTTTTTCATTCTTGTCAAATCTTCCTTGTATATGATATGATCCGACCTTTTTGTATCCCATAGAACAGCATTCACTATAACATCATATTTACCTATTTCCTCTCGGAGAAGAGACTCTGCACGCTTATTATATTGTGTAACCGAGGCTCCTAAAGAAACCAAGATACGATATGCCCCTCGTGCTACATTGCCATTTCCTATAATTGCCACATTCGTATCATAGGGGAATATTCCATACAATGAATAAGCATGCATTATTGCGGCCTCTCCTGCTATTTCATTGTTCCTCCAAAATATATGTCTTCCTTTATAGTGCATATCCTCCCACGCAATTGCTGTTGCCCTTGCATTTATTATCTTATCTGTAATATCCTTGTTTTGTACAGCATGAATCCAACCAAAAGCAATCTGTCCTTTTCTTAGTTCTGCCAGATATTCCGCATCTCCAATTTTAGGATCACATATAATATCTTTTTGCAAAGCTTCCTCTCTTGAGCAGACTGATACCCCAGCAGCTTCATATTCCGAATCCGAATATCCCAAATCCACCCCGTAACCAGTCTCCACAAACACTTGCCCACGATGCTCTATCGACTGTATGTCACCTGGGATCAAAGCCCTTCTTCTCTCATTCTCTTTATGAGATATCACAAAACTAATCGTCTTCATATTATCTGAGTTTATTTATATCCAATTTTTGTATCAGCCTAAGTTGCTTCCCTCGTTTGGTCTTCTCAATCTCATCAACTACTTCTACTTTGCATTCCATTAAATTGAATGAAGACTTCAAATCTTCCAATAGATACTGTTTATCTGACTGACAAAAGGCATCTGAAACTTTTACTTTAAAAACCACTTGACCAATAGTGTCTTGATAGTATTGGAACGAAATCACATTTTGCATTGATTTAGTTCTTGTGCAAACAATGCACGGCACGACCTCACCATTTGAATTCACGACAAAATCTGACGTGCGTCCTATTATTGACACGACACTGCCTGTAGAATCCAATTCTACAAAATCCTCTGTGGCATATCGAATAAATGGCATATCTTCATTCATTATGCTTGTGGCTACAATTTCCGCTATTTTATTGCCAGAAGTTGTATATTCTCCCGTTTCTCTAAACTCAACAAATCCATAATTTGAGTAAAATGTATATGGCTGGTTATTTATAGATATTGCAGCGCAAACCAATTCATTTTGAGAATAATAATCCACCAATTTTACATTTGGCAAAACTTCTCTTACTAATGTTTTATCGTCTTTTGAAAAAATCTCACTACTTGAAACGATTCCTTTCAAATAAGGTAATTTTATTGGCTCTCCTAATTTTTTAGTCAATCTTATAAAAATTGTTAGCGCAGAAGGATAAACATGCAGACATTCTATCTTGTATTCATTCAACAGTTTAATATAGATTCCAATCGTTGATTCCGACAAGTTATAAGAAGACAATATCAAATGCTTCGAATTCACTATTTCAAACAGCTCCCCTCCTTTAGGTCTATTTCCTCGCAATGTTGCTATCCGCAGATTGTTGCCTACCAAAGAGAAGGCAAACTGGGGCATTGCCTCTTTTTTTATTACTGTTTGGGGAGAATAGTACAATTCCAAAGACTGCCCGGTAGATCCTCCTGTTTCTTTTTTAGAGAAGAAACAAATTGGCACTTTACTTGTTACAAACCTCCGTTCATTACCCATTATGTCTTGCTTGTGCAATATTGGAATTTTGTGCAAATCAAAGCCGCCAGCCAAATATTGCGAATAGGATTTATAATACGGGACATCCTTTATTGCCCTCCTTACAAGACTCTCTACAATTTTATAATCAAACGATTCTAAAATCCTTTTCTTTTCATTTTTATACAGAGGAGTCATAGTAAGAAGCCTCCGCACAAACTCTTTTGTCTTAAATCCCATTATATATTTCTATAAGTTCAGATGCCACATTGTCTGGATAATATCGCACCGCTTTTTCTCTTGATGCGTTTCCCTTCGATTTCCCAATCTGCGGATTGCCTACCATTGATTTTATTGCATCCGCCATTTCCTTTTTGTCCCCAGGCGTAAACAAGATGCCGTTTGTCTCATCAACGACCTCTGGAATTCCGCCAACAGGTGTTGACAATATCGGCAAACCATACGACATCGCCTCCAATATCGAAATCGGCAGACCCTCTATATACGATGGTAGAATATAAGCATCGGCAAGGCTGAGCAGCTCTTTCTTTTTTTCTCCCGACACCCATCCTTCAAAGCGCACCAAGTCTGACAAATCGTTTTCATCTATCAACTTTTGCAATCGCTCGGTTTCCCCATTGCCTCCAATATGCAAACAAAACTTATCCTTTAGGTCGTGCCTGATTTCTTTTATCACGTCCAACAAATCATAGATGCCTTTCTGCGCTGTGATCAAGCCAAGAAACAGCAGGTGAAACCTACCATCATTCTTAATCCCCAACACTCGTTGTGGCTGTGGTATGATATTGTCAACAATGCACACCTTCGTTTTTGTCACCTTGCAAAAAAAAGCCTTCCACGACTCCGAAAGAGCAATGATGCAATCACACGCATCCAGCGTTTTCGAGATTGAGGCTGGCGATGTCTGATAAAATTCTCTAAAAGACCCTCCATGAATGTGTAGAACCACTTTCTTTCCAAAAGCCTTTGCTATCTTTATGAAGATTTTCGACCGATTAAATCCTGTATATGAAGATGTGTGGATATGAACTATCTGAATGCCCCCGTCCTTCCTTAGCATAGCTACGACATCAAAGACCGCCTTTATCAACTGCCACACCTTTGCAACCTTTCCGCCATCGCCGGAATTGGCAACAAATTTAAACGTCGGATAAACAAACATCTGATAATTGTAAAGCACCTGCGCAATGCCTCCCCTTGGCGGATTGCATTCGCACCCTATCGTAAGTATCTTATTCGCAATACCCTTGTCCAAGCTCATTCTGACTCAGTTTTTATGTTTTTCCTCCATAAACGGAGCGAATCCATCTTTCTCTTCAACATCAGAGAGGTTTCCAAACAAGCTATACGACAAATCAGAAGTATGCCCTATTATCTTTGCCGGGATTCCGCCAACAATACTTCCTGCCGGGATACTCCTTGTAACAACAGAATTGGCTCCAATGACAACATCATCCTCTATAATAACATTGCCCATGATAACCGCTCCGGAACCAATCCAAACCCTATTCCCGATTTTTGCACAATTTTTATAGGGCCTTTTCCCAAGCATTTTTACATGATGACTGATTTGGCATCCCTCACCAATAACCTCTTTTCCGTTCATAATAACACCCATTCCTCGAGCAGTAAACCTTGTTCCCTTTCCAATTTCAACCGTTACTGGCACACGTGATCCATGTCCCCAAAACATCATCAACCTAACCAATGCTGGAATTATTGGAATATGCTTCTTATAACACCAATTACCTATCCGATAAAGAATTATTAAATCAATCATAATCAAATACGTTTAAATTGAATTTTCATTAACCACAATTTTATTGTTTTAGGATATTTCCAAATTCCCCAAATTTTAAGCAAGTCTGTGTATAATCTACCAGACAAAGCGTATCTTGGAAGGCTCAGAATATTGTCTTTCCCAACATTTATATTATCTTGTCTTGTTGAAAACGCTATTGAATAACATTTGCCACACACCTCTTCTTCTCGTATTGAAAACCATCCATTTGGATAGCTAAAGCCATAAACGTCTTTCCCTGTTACCTCTTCAAGCCATTTTTTTGACCCAAAGAATTCCTCCTTCAGTGCTTCTGCTGGCAATTTAGTCAAAATTGGATGTGTTACTGTATGCGATTGAATTGTCACAAGCGGATTTTTGCTAATATTCAAAAGCTCTTCCTTTGTCATAGCTGTTCTGTTGAGCTGATTTCTCTTCTTGAATTCTGCCAACTTCTGATAGAACTCTTTATATGGCAAATTTTTAAATTCTTGCAGTTTCTTATAGCCAATTTCCTTTTGCACATATTCCCACCAATAGTTTCCACTTTCAATAGGTTCTGTAGCTACAAAAATGCACATCGGCACTTTGTATTTTTCAAATATCGGCAACAATTTAAGATTTCCCCGCCAACCATCATCCAAAGAAATAAAAGCCAATTTCTCTCCTACTGGTGACTTTCTCTTTAACACCTCATACAACTCAGCCAATGAGATAAATCGATAACCTAATTTTTGATGATACTTTATCATCCGCTCAACCCCGTCGGGTTGTGGATTATGATAATATAAAGAATGTATAGTTTTCATTGCCTTAGAATATTCTCTAAATTGTCCTCAACAATATTGCGCCAATTATATTCCACCATTTCGTCTCTTACCGTCTTTGAATCAATAGCATCACGATTCTGCCAAATATAAATTAACGCTTTAATAAAATCTTCTTCTGTATCTTCTATCAAACAGCCACACTTGCCATTTATAACAGCCTCGTTTTCTTCTGTCTTTGTTGCAATTGTATACAATCCTGACAAAGTATACTCAAAAGTTTTTGTCGGTGGCTGAACGTTAAAATACGCTGTTATCGGGACAAAAGACACTCCGACATTTGCCTTGTCAAGATATGGTTTTAATTCCGTATTAGGGATTCTGCCATAAAGAACCACAATATCGTCAAGCGACAACGACCTTACCATTTCCTTATACTGAGACAACTCATTATGATGGCCATCTCCTATAATATCGTAAGTTATCGGAACTGCAGGAAATTGGCGATGGAACTCCGATACCGCCCTTATCGTTTTATCAATCTGCCTGTCGTCAAATGTCCCGACATAAATCAGGCGCAGCGAATCTATCTTTTTATCTGTATCAGAGATTACATCCGCCCCCAACGGCAATATATGTGTGTTATCCTCTGTCCTGTTCAACCGTTTCATCACCCCCTTTGAAATTACAGAGACCACATCATATTTTTTGCAAGCCTTCTCTATTTCGCCATCGTATTTGTCCCTATCTTGCTGTGTCCCCCACACGGCAATTGTGCGGATATCCAATATCATTTTCTTGAACGGCAATAATTTTTTCAACCAAATGCAGTGCTCAAAATAGTCAACCAAAACTATCCCCTTAAAAGTTAGAATCTGCCACAAAGCCTGCAAAACGAATCTAATTCCACGAATCGCAACAGAACCACCATAACCAACATAGCGTACATTTACGCCATCCAAATCTTGCTTTTTATCACCGCTGTCAAAACATAAAACGGTTATGTCATATTCGTTTCTCAAATATTTGCACCACTTATAGACATCTATCAAATATCCAAATTGATGTTTATCAACAATCAACAATTTAGGTTTTTGCATACTTATTGAAAGAAAAATTTATATAGACAATATTCGGACGCCTCGGTTGGCAACATCACAGATTTGTACACCACAAACAATATTTGTGTAAATGCAAGAGTTGCGACACTATAAAACATCGCCTTTTTCCGCCTCTGCTTCAAAAAATAAAGCAGATACGCAATCAACGGCAAGTTGAATATCGTAAAATATTCAATCGGCCGTAGAAAGATATGGGAAGTGTTGACAAATGCGTTATAACTGTAAATACCGATGAGAAACAATGAGAAACAAACAGGCAAATACTTATCGTCTTTATAGAATGTCCTCATCTGTGGATAAAACCAAATGATACAAATCCCAATCACAAAATCACTGATGCGATTCGGGCCCCATGCCGTTTGCCGCAAATTGTCTTCTGTCAAAGCCCGAATTCCTTCCGAATAGTTCTCATATCCAGCAAACGACAACACACCAGAAGCATTGTTCATTATACTCAGCCAAGTTGGCATTGCTCCCAGAACGACAAAAAACGCCAAAATTGCCAAATTGATGTACTTTTTATCTAATGGCAATTTATTATATGCCAACAGATAAAATGGCAACAATAATATTGCGGATTTGTGGATAAATGTCAAGATAAACACCCCGACTACATACTTTACGACCTTTCTCTCTGAAATAAATTTTGCAAGAAATACAAACGCACACATCGCAACGCTTTGCCTAATACCATTCATCCAATTCAGAAAATAAGAAGAATTGAGCATAACGCATAACGCAATGTATGGCAACAAGTATTTTTTATCTTTTAATGCGTAATAAATAAAAGAAATCTGTAGTATCGCCCAAAACGCAAAATAGAAAAAATAATGGAAATCAGACTTAGCCATAAAATCCGTAATCACGACAAAAGCCGGTTCAAATGTATCTCGTTCAATAGGATAACCACTCTGAATACGAATATAGGTTTGATAGTATGTCGGATAATCCACTCCTACATTAAATCTTGCACCAGCGATTATTCCGAACAAACAAATTGACGCAACAATCTCAGGACTCCAAAAAGGGACTTTTGTTTTATACAGCACCTCCTTGTTGGCAACAGACTTTGCCATCAAATACAACATCAACGCTGTTAGAGAATATACAAGTATGCTTTCTAACATTGACAATCGTTTTTTATAATAATCTCTGAATAAAATTTTTCCAATTCAGATACGATCCTGGATGCAACAAACTTGGTTTTCACAGTATTGAATCCATTGTCGGATAGACGGTGTCTGACAGAATTATCCGTTATCAGCATCTCTATTTTATCTTTTATCTGTCCAATATCTTCCGGATTCACAAGCAAACCATTCTCTCCATCTTGAATAATTTCTTTTCCAGATGTACGCTCGGTATATATCAATGCTTTTCCTCGCCCTAATATTTCAAGAGCCACCATACTGAAATTCTCGAAATAGGAGGGAATACAAGCGAACCCACACCTGTCAATTTCTTGTTGAATCTGCTGCCGTGAACAAAATCCTAAGAATTTAACCCTTTCTTGATATTCTGGAGCCACAAAACTAAGAGCCGTTGCCTTGTCACCGTTGCCAGCCAACCGCACCTCCAAATCGGGATATTTGCCAGCCAATAGATTAAATGCTTTCAATAAAGAGTAGCATCCCTTTGTTTCTGTCAATTTCCCAACAAATAGAATCACATTTTTATCCGCTTCTGAGGATGCCGATAAAAAGGAATCCTCGATAGGATTATAGATGACAATCTTCTTCTTGAAATGGTTGGTGGCAAAATTTTGATATATGTAGTCCAATGAATATTGGCTTACTGCTGAAATGTAGTCGCAACGATTAAAATGATGTTGGTCATTTATTTTTGCAGCTGTATTGTCAAAACCCTTGCCTTCCAGAATAAACGAGCAACAACCATGGATTCTAAGCACTGTTGGAACAGGGAATCGCCTATATTTTAATGATTTTGCCTGCCAATTAAAAGAATAATAATCCGTCAATTCAACAATGTCTATCCCTTGTTCCTTTATCAACTGCCATATAAACAATTCTGTATATGTCAATTCAGATTGAACTATAGGTTTTGAGAAACCTAATTTCGACAAAACCTGAATAGCCCTTGTCGCCAAGCCGATGTCTCTAAATCGTTTATGCAACCGAAACACCCTCACTCCATTAACTACGGAGTCCTCGGGTAAATTCTGCACATCGGGATAATAACCTACAACAAATACTTTATGTCCTCGCTCGACAAGCAATTCAGCAACAATTTTCGTCACGCTGCCTATTCCGCCTGTTGTAAATGGAGGATATTCACTGCAATAGAACAATATATTCATCTGCGGATTCTATTTCGGATAAAAGTTTTGACAAAAAGTTTCTCTGACTTGCTCAAGCCAACAAAATAAACAAACGCTACAACAAGCACTACGCTTGAGGTCGTGGTTAGAATCAACTTGCTAAAAGTCTCAAAAAATCCGCCAACTGCCATCGGTATCGGAACTGCCAATATTGAGACCAGCAAAATAGGCAATACAACAGACTTTAGATAATCCCATATATTGATTTTCAGACACACTTTCTGGAAACACAATCGCACAAAAAGAGTGATGACATTCACAAATATTTGAATTATCAACAATGATTCAGGCGCATATCCCATCCACAAAAACAGATATGTCAGTGGAAGATTTAAAAGCAAGCATATACTTGTCACAATCATGTATTGTTTAATCTTTCCCGTAGCCTGCATTGCTGTCCATAGAGGCCCAGTTAAAGAATCTATTAAACAAAATATCAGTATCAATTGTGAAAACGATGTGCTGTGATTCGGCGGATTTTTCAACCAAAGTCGAAGTATGTAGTCCATATTCAAAATCAGCGGAATTGCCATCAACAACATCAAAAAATATGAATATTTCGATATAGAGAACACCAATGTTCTGAAATGAGCGTAATCTCCCTGTGAATACGTTTTTATTATCTGTGGATTAGCTGCCGTTTGTAGATTTGACACGAAATTATATATCGCAGCCCTGACTTGGTTTGTTATACCCATCGCAGCATTCAACGACACTCCACAGAAAATATTCAATATAATATTTGTCCCTTGCTTATATCCGACATCAGCCACACCTCCAAACACATTCCACCCCGAAAATGCTGTCATTTCTTTCAGCAAACCAAGTTCGGTTTTCAAAGAGAGTTTTTGTTTGAATTTTATTTGACAGAAAATCATATATACGACATTGACCACTATTGTCACAATAAGCAACAGCACAGAATATATAATCAAATTGTCGCCATCAAACACCTGTATCAACCAAACAATAACCAATTTAAGCACCGTTTCAAAGATACTTGAATATGCATAAAACGACATCCGTTCATGAGCAACAATCGCCGCGTTAAATGGCACACGTATTATACTGACGCACGTTGTTATAAGCGCTATGTGATATATCACGACTGAAGCGCTATGCCGTGTATCTGGGATATCAAGCTGGGTGTCAACAAACCACAATCCAATAGTTTCTCCCAACAAAAGTACGATTCCTATTAGAACGATATGCGACAATAAGCTCGCGGAAAAGACCTTTTGTGCAAATTCAGCATCGTTCTTGCCAATTGCGACACTCAAATATCTTTGGCACGCATTTGTCATTGCTGAATTGAGAAATGAGAACAAGACAACTACACCTGCGACTATATTATATATGCCAAAATCTTCTACTCCAAGCACATCCAATATCACTCTATTCGTATAGAGCGACACGACTATAACCAATATCATCCTAAAGTATAAGGCTATTGTGTTCTTCGCTATGCGCTTGTTGTTTGATGTGTTATCTGTCATTGTGTAAAAAATGTGTTGTGGTATTAGACCTAAGGTGCTTATGTTGAAGCATGTCTACTTATAAATTCCGCAGAAGTCGAGGATGATTTTGTCGTCGCGGCGGGGGAGCGTCTTGAATGGGTCGTGGGCGGTGAGGAAGACTACTATGTCGGCGCGGTCGTAAGCCTCGCGGTAATCCGTCAACTTAAACACGTTGTGCTCCGTCACGTTAGGCTCAACGACGAGGATGTCGGCGTTGTTGCAGCTTTGCATCACTTTTGTGGTGATGTATTTCGCCGGCGATTCGCGGAGGTCGTCGATGTTTGGCTTGAACGCGAGTCCCATCATTGCGACTGTTGGCTTGCGGTGGTTTTCGAGTTCGAAGCGGAGCATTGCGTTCTCCACTTTCTCTGCACACCAGAATGCCTTGTAGTTGTTGATTTCGCGCGCTTTTGCAATCAGCTGGCTCTCAACGGGGAAGTCGGCTGTGAGGAAGTATGGGTCGACGGCAATGCAGTGTCCGCCCACTCCGCATCCCGGCTGCAGGATGTTGACGCGCGGATGCTTGTTGGCGAGGGCGATGAGCTCCCACACGTTGATGCCCGCCTTGTCGCAGATGAGCGACAGCTCGTTGGCGAAGGCAATCTGCACGTCGCGCGAGGAGTTTTCGGTGAGTTTGCACATCTCAGCCGTCTTGCAGTTTGTGCGGTGGAGCGTGCCTTGCACGAATTGGCTGTAGAAGGCGATTGCCTTGTCGGTCGACGCCTCGTCCATTCCTCCGATCACGCGGTCGTTGTGCACCAGTTCGTAGATTACGTTGCCCGGCAGCACACGCTCAGGGCAGTATGCTATATGGATTTTGCCGCGCAGCTCGGGGCGGAGTTCGAAGATGAGATTCGCCATCTTGTCGGTTGTTCCGACTGGCGATGTCGACTCGATAACGTAGAGGTCGCCTTCCTTAAGGAATGGGATGACGGCGCGTGTGGCTGCCTCGACGTATGAGATGTCGGGCTCGTGGTTGCCCTTGAACGGCGTAGGCACCACCATGAAGTATGCGTCGCTCACCTCGGGGGTAGTGCTTGCGTGGAGAGCGCCTGAGCGCACCACGTCCTGCAGCATTTCTTCCATGCCCGGCTCCACGATGTGGAGGTGTCCCTGGTTTGTCATTTCCACTACTTTGGGGTTGATGTCAACACCCGTTACCTGCACGCCATGCTTGGCGGCAATAATCGCTGTGGGCAGGCCGATATAGCCCAACCCCATAAAACATGCTTTCATTGAATTGTGTAATTAAAAGTAGAAGTCATTTTTTGGAATGTCCGCGCGTGCGGACGCTGCCGTCATCGCAGACAGACGGCGTAGAGGAGTGTGCGCCAACGGCGTGCGCGCACGGAGGCGAGAATCTCGCCTATGATTGCCGCTCCCTCTGCGGCAAGTGCCTCGGGAGCGAGAGTGGCCGACGTGAGCATCGCGCCTTCGAAGCGTGTATGTCCGCTGCCTTCAACGGCTGAGGCGAATGCCGTCAGTCCGTAGCGTTGCAACTTGTCGATGAGGGCTGTGCGCTGCGATGGCGCAAGGGCGCATATCGCCGTGGCAAACTCGCCCCAGCAGGCGGCTGTGCTGTGGTCGGGATGTTCCGCCACATGGGCTGTGAAGCGGTCGTCGCCGAGCGCGACTGGCAACCGGTGTTCAACGAAGCCTTGATGCATGAGCGTGCCTGTCTCGGCGGTGGGCGTAAGGAAGCGGCGCAGCGGAGCGTTGTCGACGATGCTGTCGATGCGTTTGCGGTCGGAGGCGCAGAAATGTGCCAGCGAACGGGCTTCGGCACGGTCGGCGTCGGTAAACGCCGCGGGCATCCCGGCAGCACCGGTCATTATGTCGCGCAGACGGTCGCAGGCGTCGTCGACGTGTCCTGCCTCCTCCAGACGCGCGCGCAGGCTGTCGGCAATGCGCAGCTGCAGGCTCGTCTCGGTCGAGGCGTGATGGTTTTCAACCACCGCCACGTCGTAGCGCATCACGTTAGACAACGCGATGGCCATCGATCCCACCTTGAAAATCAACTTGTTGTCGCCGCCGATTTCGCGGATATAGCCTTCGTAGCCGGCAAACGGACCGCTCATGATGCGTATGCGGTCGGCAGATGTGAAGTTGCAGAATGGGGAGCGGAGCATCATCAGTTGCCCGGCGGTGTTGTCGTTGAACAGGCGGAATGCTGTCATCTCGCTGTCGGCCACCACCATAGCGTCTTTCTCCTTGCGCGACGAGTCGACCATCAGACGCGACGTGCCGCTCTTTTCGCGCAGCAGCGCCACGAGCTGGTTCTTGTTGCCGCGCACGAATACGAGTCCTGGCATAGTCAGCGCCATACGGCTCACGCGCTGTCCGCCGACGATGGCAAACTGCTGTCGCATCGGCAGATAGGTGTCGGCAACCGCCGGCTCTCTGTCGAGCAAAGCCTTCAGCATCTTCTCGCCTCGTGGCTGAGTGTGGACCACATACCAGTTCTCGCTCATTCTGTCTTGTTTAAACACGTATTCCCCGGCAAGGCGTATGCCTCCCGAGGTAATCAAAAAAACTGCAGAGTCTCCGATGGCGTTACAATACGCGCGGCATCGAAGGCAGTGCCTCTATGTCCTTGTTAAGCCCGGCAACGACAGCCGGTAAAGACACTTTCTTCATCATCTAATCTTTCGTGGCGCAACGTGATGCACCCAATCTTCCGCAAAGATATATAATCATTCTATATTTTGCAAAAAAATCTTATCTCACCTCGGCGCGGAGATGGTATTCGTTGCGCAGACGCTCGAAAGCGTCGGGATTGGCGCGCAGACGCCGGGTGTCGGCGAGAGGGTCGTAGGAGCGCATAATCGTGTCGACGCTGTCTACGTCGGCGCCGAGCAGCGGAGCGGCTGGATGCGGCTTGCCGTCGACCGCCACGCCATAGTGGCGTTCAAAAGCCTCGAGAGCCATCGCCGTGGCGCGCTGCTTGCCTTCTGCCGAATATCCTGCGATGTGGGGCGTCGCCACGAAGGCGCGCCCGAGCAGCACGGGGTTTATGCGCGGCTCGTTCTCCCAGCAGTCGATTGCCACCGCCATCTCTCCGCCGTCGACGGCTTTGAGCAGCGCCTGCTCGTCGACGATGCCTCCGCGCGCGCTGTTGACGAGCAGACGGCAGTGGCTGAGACCTTCAAGGAAACGGCTGTCGGCGATGTGCCATGTGGCGTCGGCGCCACTGCGGGTGAGCGGTGTGTGGAACGTTATCACGTCTGCCTCGCGTGCCACGGTGGCGAGGTCGACAAAATCGCCTCCCTCACAGCGCTGACGCGGCGGATCGCACCGCAGCACGCGCATGCCGAGGCGCTCGCCCCAGCGCGCCACGATGCCGCCCACGTGTCCCACACCGACCACGCCGAGCGTCAAGCCACGCACGTCGCCTCCGAAGCGGCTGCCTATAACGGCATGCACATACTGCGCCACGGCTGGGGCGTTGCATCCCGGGGCGTTGGCCACGTCGATGCCCGCGCCGCGACACCACTGAAGGTCGATATGGTCGGTGCCGATGGTGGCTGTGGCTACAAACTTCACGCTACTGCCGTCAAGCAGCGACGCGTCGCAGCGGGTGCGTGTGCGCACAAAAAGTGCGTCGGCACACCGCACGGCATCGGCTGTGATTCCAGATGCCGGCAAATATGCCACATCACCGAATTTTTCAAGCAAACCCCTGATATACGGGATGTTTGCCTCAACGATTATTCTCATATCAGTTGCAATAAGTTCAACAGGTTGTAGATGACCGCCGGCGACAGGGCGACGCAGACAGCCATAAGTGCGAAAAACACGATGTAGAGCTTCGGCATCTTGCGGATGGTGAAGAAATGCGCCACCTGCACCGCCGCAAGCATGTTTGCCACCACCGCATACGCTTCAGCATGGCTCACGTCTGCCACCATAAACAGCACCGTGGCTACAGCCATCACGTTGATAAACCCGTTGTAGGCACGCAGCTGCTGGCGGTAGGATATCAGCGTCAACGCGTTGGAGAGACCGAATATCGTGCCCACAGCCACCATAAACATCGGCTGGAGCAGCAGCCCGGCGTCCACTCCGCCGCGGAGCGTGGCTATGCCGCCAAGCAGGTCGGGCAGGCGCAACTGCGCCGGGTCGATCCATCCAAACGCCGTGGCCGTCCACACGGGCACCACGATGCCCACAAGCACAGCGAGCAGCGTGCGCAGCGTGAAGATGCGCATCTGGAAAAATCCCACGATAAACACTGGTATATAGAGCGCGAACACAAAACTCTGCATGGCGCAGACAGTAAGAATCATCGTGATGAGAAACGCCACGCTCTGGCTGTCGCGCTGCTGAAACGTGCCAAACATCACGTAGGTGCACACCACAAGCGCAAGCGCGAGCAGCGTGGGCGTGCCGAGCGACGTAGACACCACGGGGTTCGACAGCGTGGCGCAGAGAAACACGGTGACAAACATCATCGTGTGCTCGCGGATAAACACGTAGGTCTTGTTGAGCCAGTTGAGCATCACGGCCGCCACAAACACCACCACCATATTCACCGCCCACGACAATATGCCCGACGGCAGCAGGTGGTCGAGTCCGCCGCCAAACAAGCCTTCGACCGGCGGCACGGAGGGCGTGCCGAAGAAAAGCAGCATGGCGTATGCCGCCACGATGCCCACAATGGCTGTGAGCCACGTGAGCACACGGCTGTTGATGAATCTGTTGATTGCCGCCTCGCCCATCACTCGTCGCCGAATTTCTGCTGACGCACCCTCAGGATGTTTGACACATCAAACCAAAAGCCCTCGGGTCCGCCGCTTTTAGGATTCTCAAACTTGATATAGTCAATGTCGCCCTCATACTCCAGATGTTCCGCCGCCTTGAAGTTCAAGCCGTTGGTAATCACATACTCATGCACCGGGCTGATCACCACCCACGGCTTCTCCTTAGTGCCTGTGCCGGTCGACATGATTGCCTTGATAAGATTGTTGAGACGCGACTGCATGATTGCCGCACGGGTGTATTTCTGACGCTCCTTGAGCACATAGATGTAATATTCCATCTGCTTCAAGTCAAACGGATCGTCGGCGAGCGAGAGCTCCGCATATTTGATTATCGTGTCGCACTCCGCCGGAGTGTGGTGCTTCTTATAGTAGAGAGGCTGTATCTTTTTTGAAAATTCCGACTGGCGATAGGGATCATAGTCCTCCGAAAACACGTATCCGAGATACAGATGGCGATATTCCTTGAGCGACATGTTGGTGTCGTTGCTCTGATACTTGCGCCACAACCGCTTGTAGTAGTAGTTTGAGCGCGGATTCTGGATATTGACGCGTATCGAGTCCATATTCACGTCGATTGGACGGAACTTGGTGTCTTTCCTGCCCTTTTCGGGCACTGCGCCTGCCCAAACCCACAGCCCGGCAAACAGCATTATAACCGCTAATAACTTTCTCATCTTCGTTAAAAATATTTCTTTAATGCGACATATTGTAGGCTGCCACAGCAACCATTATGGCGATGCCCGTAAGCGACACGCTTATCACCGTAGGGAAGCCCTTGGCACAGACATACTGCAAAAAACGCTTCGACGGGAAACGCAGTGCCGCGCCTTTGGGCGTACGGGCGAAAAACACTCCGCCGGCAACCACGCCTACAGCCGCGCCTATCACCATCGAGGCATAGTAGCCCATCATCAGCCCGAGAAGCATGCCGGCAACCGACGTTATCAGCATCTGCGGCAGTCCCTGCGTGGCTTTGGTGAGCGCCGGCTGCTGCATGGAGTTGATGGTAACAACAATCACAACCATCACACCCCAATAAGAAAGCGTGACAGTGGGCACCTCCATCAGTCCGCCCCACTGCAGCAACCACAGTCCGCCATAGGAGGCAAGCACCGACGGCACATAAGGCCTGACGCATAGGTAAAGCCCCAAGCCAAGCAGCATCACGCCGAGTATAGTCAACAATACGTCCACAATCTTGCTAATTTTTGCGAAGTTAGCAATTTTCCCCCAATGCCGTGTCCCTTTTAACGTTTTATAGCACGAATCGGCGCCGTGGATAAACTTACCCACGGCGCCGAAATCCTATAGTCAGGTTGTTTTAACTATCTAACGATAACCTTTGTTGCTTTGCCATCGACAACCACTACATACATGCCACGTGCCACTGCAAACGTGCGCTCTGCCGAGTTGATTGCCACTGCCTGACCGGCTGCGTTGTAGACCGACACTGTCGCTGCGTCGCCGACAATGCGGATTTGTCCGTCGGCTGCAATTACGCCTGCTGCCTCTGCCCCTACCTGCTCAACGCCCGACGATGTGAGATAGACTGCCTTGACGGTCTTGGTATTGAGGTCGACTGTCAATTTGTAAGCGCCGTTCTTTATCATGAATGCGCCGTCATAATACTTGCCAAAGTCGGTGAAATCAGTGTTGTCTGTCAATTCACCATCTTTGTTGTTCGGACACCAACGGCTGTTGTTTACTGGGCCCCATTCTGCGTCAATACCCGTAACAAAAGCGAAATATGCCAAATCTGCCTCAGCCTCTTCGCCTACAGCCTTGCCTTCCACCTTCAAGTCGATAGGATCGAACGTGAACACGCCCGGAGTTTCCGGATTGCTCTCCGCCATATAGCTGTCGTCGTCTGATGCCCAGTGGTGGCCTTCCGCCTTGTTGGATGTTCCAATCACATAAAGCTTTGTAGGAGCAATGTAAAGAGTATTGTCATCCAGATTCATACGGATAAAGAACGTTCCGACACCCACATTTATAGAGTTGCTGTTTTTGCTTACTGTAAGTTCCTCTGCCAAAGCGCCTTCTTGTTTATCATTTTCCAAGCCCCAACGGTTTCCGTTGACATACGTCCAACCTCCGTCATCATTGTTTTCAGCAAGAACTGACACGAAACCCAGATTTTCACGACCAGGAGCTGTTGTCACGGTTGCAGACCAAACATTTCCTCCTTCCCAAGTCATCGCAATGCCGCTGGTTGGATTCCATGCGTCTCCTACTTCATTTTGTCCAAGGATATACATCTTTGGCAACGAGAATGTGTACTTTGCAGCAAACTGACCACAGTGGTATTGGTAGATTGTAGCAGTGAATTCGTCCACCTTCTCTGCGTTGAGTGAAGTGCCGAAGCTTGTGCCATTGGCAGAGCCCTCTGCAGCGTGAGTCGCCACTACGGTGTTGGTGCTTCTGTCCACAATTTGGAAGCCGTCGGCGAAATCAATTCCGGTAGGTTCGATTGTGTATTGAGTACCGTTGAGGGTAACTGCGTCGATGCCTGTAGAACCGTTTACACCAGCATTCTCAAGAGTTGTCCAGTTTGTTCCATCAAAAACATAAACCTCTTTTACACCCTTGTCCTTAAGGATGATGGCATCGCTTTCCGGATCGTTTGTCAAAGGTTGTGCGATACAAGTGGTTTGAAAGTTGGCAAAAGCGGTTTCAATGACCTTGCTCTTTTCAACAACCTGGACACTGTTTGCAAAGAACAATTTTACAATCTTATTGCCATTGGACGGGCAGAAGAAAACGGCGCCGCCAGTCTCGCTTGTGATGTCGCCGACAACTTTGCCGAACACGTCCATACGGTTTGTGCTTGTCACACCTTTCGGGATTGTCACCTCTATTTCGGAAATAGCACCAGTTGCCTTATTCCAAATTTTCAACGAAGTCATTTTACCTCCCCATTTCCAGAGGTTGGCAACGAGAAGGTTGCCTTTGGAATCGACAGATGTGCATACGCCGGCCGCTCCAACCTCAAGAGTGTTCTTGTTTGTGCCGTCGAACGATGCGATTTTTTGCGCTGTCATGTCATTGACAAAGACTTTTCCGTCGAAACCAACACCCCAACGGGCATCGGTGGCTGCAGGCAGACCCTCGGTCATTTTCCAGTCCTGCGTAAGAGTTTGTGCCTGAACGGCTACGGCAGACGCAACAACAGCGAGTCCGCACACAAGAATGTGTTTAATTTTTTTCATAAAGTTAGGTTTTAGTTTGATTTATAAGTTTTAGTTAAGTTCTTCTATTATAAAAAAGTTAGGCCATAGTCTTTTTTTCCTTATTTTTTGTAAAAGTACACATTAAAATCAACACCGTAACATTTTTATATCTTTTTAACTCACAATTATCTATTTTCAACATCCTGTATCGCGCTGACACCAAGAGACAGGCTAATACCTTCTGCCGCTCCATTGACGTCGCGTCGCAGACGCGATACTTCATAGTAACCCACATTCGTAGGTGCGCAGCGATGACGCATGAGGTCACTGACCGCCACCCTGCTCAGGCGCTTCGGAGCTCCGCTACTACGCCAAAGGAGTCACTCTCTGCACCCGGAGAACGAGGGGATGTCCGCAGCGCAGACGCGATACTCCATAGTAACCCCCATTCGTAGGAGCGCAGCAATGACGCATGAGGTCTCTGACCGCCACACTGCCCATACGCTTCGGAGATGCGCTACTAGTCACTCTCTGCCTTCATTCCGGAGAGCGAGGGGGATGTCCGCAGCGCGGACGCGATACTTCATAGCAACCCCATTCATAGGAGCGCAGCGATGACGCATGGGGTCACCGGTCGCCACCCTGCTCAAGCGCTTCGGAGATGCTACTACGCCAAAGGAGTCTCTCTCTGCACCCGGAGAGCGAGGGGATGTCCGCAGCGCGGACACGCTTTCAGTTAACCCCGGACTGCGTCCGGGGCAGAGCAACCAACGCAGCATGCACCGCAACGCGGTGCCGCTGAGACACAAGCTTGTTTTTGCTTTTTGGATAAAACCGGCTGCGCCTAGGAAAAATCGAAGCAAGCTTCATTTTTCTCTCGGCTTGCACTAACTTTTGATAATTTAGGCTGCGCCTCGGAAAAATCAGAATTTCAAGCAAGCTTGATTTTGCTTTTTCTCTCGGCTTGCACTAACTTTGCAAAAAATTTCTATGAAGAAGCCGAAATTGGAAGGGGTAAAAAATCTCTTGTTTGACTTGGGCGGCGTCATTATGGACATCCGCCGCGAAAATTGTGTTAAAGCCTTGGAGCGACTGGAAGTGAGCGGCATCGGCGAGATGCTGGGCGTCTACTGCCAGCAGGGCGCATTTCTCCAACTTGAAGAGGGAAAAATCACACCGGCTGAGTTTCGCGACTATGTGCGTGGCAAGTCTGCCCGCACACTCTCCGACGAGGAAATCGACACGGCGTTTGACGCCTTTCTTGTGGGCATCCCAGTGGCACGCCTACATGCGCTCGAGTCGCTGCGCAACCATTATAAGATATATGTGCTGTCAAACACCAACGCCATAATGTACAACCAGGGCATCCGCCGCGAGTTTGAGAAAGACGGCAAACACCGCGAGGACTATTTCGACGGCATCTGCACAAGTTTTGAGGAGGGCGTGGCAAAGCCCGACCGCCGCATCTTCGAGGCCGTGGTGCGCAAATTCGGCATACGCCCGGAAGAAACGCTGTTCTTCGACGACTCGCAGACCAATCTCGACGCGGCAGCGGAACTGGGATTCAAGACGTGGCTTGTGGCTGAAGGTACGGAATTCATGGAAGCGTTCGGGGAGTAATGGATACTTTTTTCAACAAGCAAGTTCCCGACAACATGCCACCGTTAGCGGCAACGATAGGGATGTTTGACGGCGTGCACCGCGGTCACCGCCTTGTTGTCGACCATCTGCGCCAAGCTGCGTCGGCACGAGGATTGAAAACCGCCGTGTTCACCTTCCCCAACCATCCACAGCTGCTGTTTCACCCCGACTGCGGTCTGCGGCTGCTCACAAGCCCGGGAAAGAAGGCTTCGCTGCTGGCGCAGACGGGCGTTGACTACACTTTCTTCCTCTCATTCACTCATGAATTGGCGGCGATGACGGCACGCGAGTTTATGACGTTGCTGCACTCCCGCTACAACGTGAGGCTGCTCGCCGTGGGCTACGACCACCGCTTCGGACGACGGTCGGACGAGACTTTTGCCGACTATCAACGCTACGGCGAGGCGATTGGCATGGACGTGATAACCACTCCCGAACTCAGCGGCGACGGCCATATCAGCTCGTCTGCCATACGCCAACGGCTGGCTGAGGGCGACGTGAAAGGCGCCGCCTCGATGCTCGGACACCGCTACTGCATTGCCGGCAAGGTGGTGGACGGCAAGCGCAACGGCCGCCTTATCGGCTTCCCCACCGCCAACATCGACCTTGACGGCATACCTCTGCTCGTGCCGCCCGACGGCGTATATGCCGTTAAAGTATCGGTCGACGGAGCGACTTTCGGTGGTATGCTCAACATCGGCACTCCGACAGTCGACCATGCAACGCAACGCACCATTGAGGTGAACATCTTCAACTTCGACAACGAGATATACGGCAAGACGGTGAATCTTGAATTTGTTGACCGTGTGCGCGACGAGCGACGCATGAACGGACTCGACGACCTGCGCCGGCAACTACAACTCGACCGAAAAACAATTGAAAATATATTAACACAATCTTCAGAATATGAAAATCATTAATTTTGCCGACGAGCGTTCGCTTGTCAACGTTTTTATGCGCGAACTGCGCGACGAGAAAATCCAGAAAGACATGTTGCGTTTCCGCCGCAACATTGAGCGTATTGGGGAAATTGCAGCCTATGAGATTTCAAAGACACTCGAATTCAAGACCATCGACACCAAAACTTGCCTCGGAACGGCAAAAAGCCATGTGGTGGACGAAACTGTGGTTATCGCCACCATCCTGCGCGCCGGACTGCCTTTGCATCAGGGCGTGCACAACTATTTCGACGGCGCTGAGAACGCTTTCGTGTCTGCCTACCGCAAATATGTGAGCAAAGACGATTTCCGCATCCACATCGAGTATATCGCCGCTCCACGCATCGACGATAAGGTGCTGATAATCACCGACCCTATGCTCGCAACAGGATCATCGATGGAGCTTGCCTACGAGGCGCTGCTGACAAAAGGCAAACCTTCGAAGGTGCATATCGTGTCAGTAATCGCATCGCAACAGGCTATCGACTTTATCCGCGACAAATTTCCCGCCGACACCACTCTGTGGGTGGCTGCCATCGACGACGAAGTCAACGAGCACAAATACATCGTGCCTGGACTCGGAGATGCCGGCGACCTCGCGTTCGGTGAAAAAGAAGGTTAACGGATTAAACCTTTTCCGCTCATCTTCGTTCTAAAATATATCAACTTAAAAAACGAAGAATGATGAAAAGACTTCTTACAACAACCCTGCTCAGCATCGTGATGCTGCTTATCTGCGCCCCAGGCGCGGCAGCGTCAGACAGAGCCATTGCCTATCACGACCTGCCTCTACGCGCACAGTCGTTTGTCAAAAAATATTTCAATCCGCACAAGGTGGTGCTCGTGAAGGAAGATCGCGGTTTCCGCGACACCGACTACGATGTGAAGTTTACCGACGGAAGCGAGATTGAGTTCAACGGCAGAGGCGAATGGACCGAGGTGAAATGCCCTAAAGGTTTGAAAAACGGCATCATACCAGTGCAGATAATGAACTTTATGAAACACCGCGGCTATCTGAAGCATGGCGTGAAGCCTGTGAAGATTGAATACAGCCGAAAGGGTTATGAGGTGAAACTGAGCAACGGAACGGAGCTGGAATTCGACAACCGCTTCAATCTTGTCGACGTGGACCATTGAGGAATTTTCAAAAAAAAGTTTTGGCGTTTCAGAAAATTTGCCGTAACTTTGCGCCACTAAAACCTCGATACCCGGGTGGCGAAATTGGTAGACGCGCTAGTTTCAGGTTCTAGTGGTGTAACAACCTTGTCGGTTCGAGTCCGATCTCGGGTACATAGAATAGCTGATAATCTTTTGATTGTCAGCTATTTTTGTTTTATCAGCCAAAAACAAGCAATACTGCTATTTTTTAGATGCGGAAAATCCTTGCCACGGCGATTGCAGCCTTCACCATCCATAAAGGCAGACGGTCGGCGAGCAGAAAACACAGCCGGTAGACATACGGAATGTTGCTGAAACTCCAGATATGCGCATTGGTTTCGGGATAGGTCGACCGCCAACGCACAATGTCGCGGTGGCTGCCTCGGAGCATCTTTATCTTTGCCGTAAACCGTGCGAACAGAATGAATTGCGAATAGCGTTCGGCGTATGCCGGCGGCATCGAGGCAAACCAACGGTCCATCCCGTCGACAAACGCAAGATGGTCGGCAAGCACACGGTCCATTCGCTCGGTCGACAACGAGTCTGTCGTTTCTTTACGATAATGATAGAACGGACGGTTGTAAATCACTATGCGGCGCGTTGCAACAGCCACTCTGAACCACAGCCCCAAATCTTCCCAACAGTTGACCCCCTCAAAAAAGCGGATGCCGTTATCGACAATCACACTGCGGCGTATAATCTTGTTGCACAATGAGCAATGAAGCGTGTCGAGAGGCATGTCGTTGAGCTGTGGATAGTCGAGCGAAGGGAAACCCACCGTGTCACAACGTCCCTTGCCCTTCTCCAAATAATACGGGGTGCACACCACGTCGGCGCCTGTGGAATCAGCCACGCGCAGCATCGTGCCATACATCTCGGCATCAACCCAGTCGTCTGCGTCGCAATGGATTACGAATTCTCCGCTCGCCGCGTCAACACCGCGCTGCCGTGAATATGCGCTGCCTCGGTTGATGTCGTTGCGAAGCACCGTCACCTGGTCGCGCCGCTGCGGATAGCTCGAAACCACCGCCTGCAGCACCGCCTCGGAAGCATCGGTGCTGCGGTCGTTGACAAAAATAAACTCTATGCCGCCCGACAGCGACTGACGCATCAGCGAATGCACACAATCTCCGATATGCCGCTCCGCATTGTAGAATGGAACGACAACCGAGAGCCGTATGTCTGTTTTCGCAATGTCCATAGATACATACAAAGTTAGTGATTTCGCCGATAAAAAGAAATATATTAACTTTGTGTTATTAAAATTTATTGTTGTGGCAGAAAAAAAAATTGTTGAAACTCCGCTGATGAAGCAGTTTTTCGAGATGAAGAAAAAACATCCCGATGCAATCATGCTGTATCGTGTGGGTGACTTTTACGAAACATTTTCAACCGATGCCGTCACGGCTTCGGAAATATTGGGCATAACGCTCACAAAACGTGCCAACGGCCCGGGACAGCACATCGAACTTGCCGGGTTTCCCCACCATGCGCTCGACACATATCTGCCAAAACTGGTGCGCGCGGGAAAGCGCGTTGCAATCTGCGAGCAACTTGAAGACCCTAAACTGACAAAAAAACTCGTGAAGCGCGGCATCACCGAACTGGTGACTCCGGGAGTAGCCATCAACGGAAATATGCTCGACTACCGCGAGAACAACTTCCTCGGTGCGGTGCATTTCGGAAAAAACGCCTGCGGAGTGGCGTTTCTCGACATCAGCACAGGTGAGTTTCTTACCGCCGAGGGCACAATCGACTATATTGACAAACTGCTCGCCAACTTCTCTCCGAAGGAGGTGCTGGTGGAGCGGTCGTGCAAAAAACGCTTCGACCAGTCGTTTACGGCTAAATATCTGACGTTTGAACTCGACGACTGGATGATGACCGGCGAGGCTGCTCACGACAGGCTGCTGAAGCAGTTTGAAACAAAAAATCTGAAAGGTTTCGGTGTCGACAAGATGCATAATGCAATTGTTGCTTCGGGAGCAATTCTGTTCTACCTCGACCTGACTCAGCACACTCAGATTTCACACATCACGTCGCTCGCTCGCATCGAGGAGGAGAAATTCGTACGTCTCGACCGCTTTACGGTGCGCAACCTCGAGCTGGTGGAACCAATGTGCGAGGACGGCAAAAGCCTGCTCAACGTGATTGACCGCACCGTATGCCCTATGGGCGCGCGCCTGCTGCGACGATGGACTTTGTTTCCGCTGAAGTCGGTGAAGCAAATCAACGACCGGCTCGACGTGGTGGAGCATTTCTTCAAAGACCGCGAGGGACGAGAACTGATTCAACGCCAACTGGAACTGGTCGGCGACATGGAGAGACTGGTGTCGAAAGTGGCGGTGGGAAGAATCTCGCCACGGGAGATGGTGCAGATGAAAAATGCGCTCAACGCGGTGGCGCCGATAAAGGCTTATTGCGAAGATGCCGACAATGCCGTGCTGCGGTCGTTCGGCGAGCAACTGAATGCATGCGCCTCCATACGCGACCGCATTGAACGGGAACTGAACCCCGACGCGCCAAACGCAACCAACAGGGGCAACGTGATCAGAACCGGCGTCAACGACGAACTCGACTCGCTACGCGAGATTTCATATTCAGGAAAGGACTATCTGCTGAAAATACAACAACGTGAGAGCGAGCTGACGGGTATCCCAAGCCTGAAGGTGGCTTACAACAACGTGTTCGGATACTACATCGAGGTGCGCAACACGCACAAGGACAAGGTGCCGCCGGAATGGATTCGGAAGCAGACTCTTGTCAACGCCGAACGCTACGTCACTCAGGAGCTGAAGGAATATGAGGAGAAAATCCTCGGCGCTGAGGAGAAAATCCTTTCGCTGGAGACTCGACTGTTCAACGACCTGGTGGCTGCCGTGGCGACATACATCCCTGCAATCCAATTGAATGCGTCGCTCGTTGCCCGGCTCGACTGCCTGATGTCGTTTACAAGGGTTTCTATAGAAAACCGATACAACCGACCGGAGGTCAACGAGTCGCTCGACATCGACATCGTCGAGGGACGACACCCTGTTATCGAAAAGCAACTGCCGCCGGGCGAGTCATACATCGCCAACAACGTGACTCTCGGAAACGAGTCGCAGCAGATCATGATGATCACCGGTCCCAACATGGCGGGTAAGTCGGCGCTGCTGCGACAAACGGCTCTCATCGTGCTGATGGCACAGATTGGATGCTTCGTGCCTGCCGACGCCGCGAAAATCGGTATCGTCGACAAAATATTCACCCGCGTCGGCGCTTCCGACAACATTTCGCTCGGGGAGTCGACGTTTATGGTGGAAATGAACGAGGCGGCTTCAATCCTCAACAATCTGAGCGAACGAAGTCTTGTGCTGTTCGACGAGCTGGGACGGGGCACGAGCACATACGACGGAATATCTATAGCGTGGTCGATTGTGGAGTATATCCACGAGAACCCTCGGTTTCACGCAAAAACTCTCTTCGCCACTCACTATCACGAACTCAACGAGATGGCTAAAACGTTCAAACGCATCGCAAACTTCAATGTGTCGGTGCGCGAAATCGACGGAAAGGTTGTGTTCCTCCGAAAACTCGTGGAGGGAGGCAGCGAGCACAGCTTCGGTATACACGTGGCGAAACTCGCCGGACTGCCGCCGGCAATCGTCACCCGCGCAAACGAGGTGCTTCACCATCTTGAATCGGCAAACTCGAAGGATGCCGCGGCGCAATGCCTCTCGGAAATGGACGAAGGCAGTGGAAAGGGTGTACAGCTGTCGTTCTTCCAACTCGACGACCCTGTTCTGAGCCAGGTGCGCGACGAAATCCTGAACACCGACATAAACAACCTTACGCCAATGGCGGCGCTCAACAAACTGAACGACATAAAGGCAATAATTACTGGCAAAAAGGGGTGATTTGAAAAAATCAGAAATTTTCACTATCTTTGTATTACATGGCAAACTAAACTGAAAAACTGCTCGTGGAAAATATTGACTATAAATCCTTACATCTGACTCCGGAACAGGAGGACCAGAACATTGAAGCCGCCTTTCAGGACGTGCTCGACGGATACCTGCACAGCAACCACCGCAAAAAGGTGGAAATAATAAAGCGCGCATATTCATTCGCCAAGGAGGCGCACAAGGGCATACGCCGGCGGTCGGGCGAGCCTTACATCCTACACCCTATCGCCGTGGCGAAAATCGTGAGCCAGGAAATCGGTCTCGGATCTACGTCAATATGCGCTGCTCTGCTGCATGACGTAGTGGAGGACACGGAATACACTGTAGAGGATATCGAGATGAACTTCGGCAAAAAGATTGCTCTGATTGTCGACGGGCTGACAAAGATTTCAGGCGGTATTTTCGGCGACAGGGCTTCGGCTCAGGCGGAGAATTTCAGAAAACTGCTGCTGACAATGGCGGAGGACATACGCGTGATTCTTATCAAAATGGCTGACCGTCTGCACAATATGCGAACTCTCGGTTCGATGCTGCCGAGCAAGCAGTATAAGATTGCTGGCGAAACGCTCTACATCTACGCGCCGCTCGCTCACCGACTCGGTTTGTTTGCCATAAAAACCGAACTTGAGGACCTGAGTTTCAAATACCAGCACCCTGAACAATACAAGGAAATCGTCGCGAAAATCAAAAAAACCGACAAAGACAGGCAGATGGTGTTTGAAAACTTCGCCGCGCCAATCCGCAATAAACTTGACGCTATGGGGCTCAAATACTCGCTGTCAACCCGCGTGAAGTCGGCTTTCTCTATCTGGAACAAAATGGAAACCAAACACGTGCCGTTTGAGGAGGTCTACGACTTATACGCTGTGAGAATCGTGTTTGACTGCTGCGAAACCGACAACGAGAAGACGATTTGCTGGAGCATATACTCTGCAATTACCGATATTTACAAGCTGCACCCTACTAGAACCCGCGACTGGGTAAGCACGCCGAAGGCAAACGGATACCGTGCGTTGCACCTGACGGTGATGGGCAACGACGGAAACTGGGTGGAGGTGCAGATCAGAAGCCAAAAGATGGACGACATCGCTGAACGCGGTTTTGCAGCCCACTGGAAATACAAAATCGGTGAAAGCGACGAGGAGTCGGAACTCGAAACGTGGTTGAAAACGATTACCGACCTGCTGAAGGAGCCGGGACCGAATGCGGTCGACTTCCTCGACACTATAAAACTGAACCTGTTTGCCACCGAGATTATCGTGTTCACGCCTAAGGGCGACCTCGTGACGCTGCCTAAAGACGCTACGGTGCTCGACCTTGCATACAACCTGCACTCCGAAATCGGTTCGCACGCCATTGCGGGTAAGGTGAACCACAGGCTGGTGCCTATCTCTTACAAACTGCAAAGCGGTGACCAGGTGGAGGTGCTGACGTCAAAAACTCAGAAACCTGTCCCGGAATGGCAGTCGTTCATTTGCACTGCCAAAGCGAAAACAAGACTGGAGGCGGCGCTAAGAAAGGAACGGAAGATGCTGATTGAGAAAGGCGAAAAAATGGCGAGAAAAGCGGTCGAGGGGGTGTCGCCGGAAGACTATGCGCAGTTTATATCAAAACTGATGGCGCATTTCCACATCACTACACGCGACGGTATGTATCTCGCTATCGGATGCGGACACATCGAAATCAACGAGGGCGTCGTGAAGTCGCTGTGCAAAAAGCAGAATCTGAGGTTGCTGAACCGCCTGTGGCCTTTCGGCAAAAAGCCTGCCGACGACTCTGCCCAACACGCTGCCGACAATTCCCATCAGAAAGAAATCGACACGAAAAAGGTGTACGTGCTGCGATCTGTGAACGGTGTGCATAACTACAAGATTGCTCAATGCTGCAACCCGATTCCGGGCGACGACGTGGTGGGATACATCGACGACGACAACAACGTGGTGGTTCACAAAATGGACTGCGAGACGGCGACAAGACTAAAGAGCAGTTTCGGAAACCGTCTGGTGGCTACCCAATGGGAGGAGTCGCCGCAAATCACATCATTCATGGCAACAATCCACATCGAGGGAATCGACAGGATGGGCATCCTGCAGGAGCTGATACATGAGATTTCAATAAATATGTCTATCAACATCCGCAACCTCAACATCGAGGCAAACCAGGGCGTGTTCACGTGCAACCTTGTGGTGCGCGTGTCAGACGCTGCCATTGTTGTGAGGATGTGCCGCCAAATAAAGATAATCAACGGTGTGAAATCAGCTGTAAGAACCAGTTAATAAAAAAACGAGTCTATGAAAGAACTGAAAAAAGTTTTCGCCAAAAAATTCTGGATTCACGTAGCGTTCTTTGTCGCTGCCGTGGCGGTTATCCTATATTTCGTGCCCGGACGCGCCCATAAGAAATTCGTTTACGAAGTGGGAAAGCCCTGGACGGCGCCGGCTCTCTACGCGCCGGCTCAGCTGGTCGTTGGGCTCGACGCGGCTTCGGAAAAGGCGATAAAGGACAGCATAATCAATTCTTTCATACCGTTTTTCAAACACAACACGAACATCGAGGCGGAGATCCAATCGAAAATCAGCCGGACACCTATGCTGATGCGTAGCGAAATCAGCAATGCCGTGCGCCAAGTGTATGCCGACGGAATTGTCGACAACAGAGTCTACGATTCTATTCAGAACAACAAACTCCCAAGCCTGAAGGTGGTCGACAATGAAAACAGGGCGCAAACACTGTCGACCGCAAAAATGAGGTCGGCAAAAGCGGCTTATGAATATATCGACAAGCAGGTGAATGGTGTGCTGTCGATGTCGACACTGAACCTCGCCGAACTACTAAAACCGAATTACGCGGAAGACTCGCAGAGAAACAAGGAATACCTGCAGGGCGAATATGCCCGAGCAAGCATTCGGGCGCCTATCGAAAAGGGTGAGCTGATAATTGCCCGCGGTGCCAAAGTGACGCCACAAAACGCGCTGGCCATCGAGGCGTGCGAGAAAATCCTCGAAAGCGAGTCGACAGGAAAATCGCACTATCCTATCGTTGGAAACACGATTGTGGTGCTGATGCTGTTCTTCCTCCTTTTCCTCTATTTCTTAATCTACCGCCGGCAGGCAATTCTCGAAAACAAGAGGAAACTGAGTTTCGTGCTGTCGCTGCTGACTGCCGTGACCATCGCATCCTACACGCTGATGCACCGCGTGGTCTACGGCCCGATGCTGATGCCTATCACGCTGATTCCTGTCATCGTGGTCACCTTCTTCGACTCGCGCACTGCCTTCTTCTTGTCGATTGTGCAGGTGCTCCTTTGCAGCCTGATCGAAGAGGGGGCGGCGCAAGGCAACTTCATCATTATGCACACGGTGGCTTGCATCGTTGCCATCGATACTCTGCAGGAACTCACAAAACGCTCGCAGCTTATACGAACTGCAATCTGCGTGTTCCTGTCATACTCAATCATGTATGCCGCTTTGACAATAATCGAGGAGGGAAACATTACCGCAATCGACCTGCACACGTTTGCTTGCTTCGCCATCAACGCCGTGATGCTGTCGTTTGCATATGTGATTATTTTCGTGTTCGAGCGTGTGTTCGGTTTTGTGTCGAAAGTAACGCTCGTTGAGCTGGCCGACATCAACAATCCTCTCCTGCAGGAACTGTCGGAAAAATGCCCGGGAACGTTCCAGCACTCCGTGCAATTGTCAAACCTCGTGGCGGAGGCGGCACGCGAAATCGGGGCGAACTCGCAGTTGGCGCGTGCCGGAGCGCTGTACCACGACATCGGTAAAATGGACAACCCGGCTTTCTTCACCGAAAACCAGCACGATGTGAACCCTCACGAGGTGCTGACTCCGGAGCAAAGCGCGAAAATCGTTATCCGACACGTGACCGACGGGCTGAAACGTGCCGAAAAGGAAAAACTGCCTATGGAAATCAGAAATTTCATCCTTGAGCACCACGGCAGAAACCTTGCCAAATATTTCTATACAACTGCTTGCAACAACAACGGTGGAAACCCGGTCGACCCGACGCCTTTCACATACCCTGGCCCGAACCCGCGCAGCAAGGAGACGTCGTTGCTGATGATGGCTGACGCAACCGAGGCGGCTTCGAGAAGCCTGAAGGAATACAACGACGAGACTATTTCAAACCTTGTCAACAAGATTATCGACGGGCAAATCGCACAAGGGCTGATGAAAGACTCGCCGCTTAGTTTCCGTGATGTGGAAGTGGTGAAAAAGGTGTTTATTTCTCGACTGCGTACAATGTACCACACCCGAATTTCATATCCCGAGCTCAAAAAACCTGCCGCCAAGCCCACCCAATAACTCCGATTCGCTTGGAAAAGTGTAGCAAACCGCCTGCGATTCGTTCCGAAAAGTGTAACGAACCACCCATAATTCGCTTGGAAAAGTGTAATGAAACCTTGCACATTCGCTTGGAAAAGTGTAATTTCGCATTAAAGAATAACGGGAGAAGATATGCTTAAAAGAAAGATAGAGAAATATTTAGGCCAGTGGAAAGAAGCCGCCGACAGGAAGCCTCTTGTGATAAAGGGCATACGGCAGTGTGGAAAGACATATATTGTACAGAAATTTGCGACCGAGAATTATGAAAGTGTTGTCTATATAAACTTCATTCTCGAGCCCGACAAGAAGTCAGCATTTCACGGCAATATCGATGTCGACACCATCATCCTCAACCTGTCCGCCTTGATTCCCGGTTCACGTTTCATCAATGGGAAAACATGCATCATCCTTGACGAGATTCAGGAGTGCAAAGAAGCGAGAACCTCCTTAAAATCGTTTTGCATCGATGGTCGATTCGATATCATTGCCACTGGATCGCTGTTGGGAGTGAAAGGTTACGGCAAAACACCAAAGAAAGACATCGATGGAGGACAAGATTCCGTACCTGTCGGATATGAGACGGTAATCGAGATGTTTCCTTTGGATTTTGAAGAATTTTTATGGGCAAACGGCATCAATGACTCCGTGATTGACAACGTCAAGACATGTTTTGACAACGAACAGGCCGTTGCCGAAGGCATCCATCGCGCGATGATGGAACTGCTTTATAGATACATCATTGTCGGAGGTCTGCCAGAGGTGGTCAACTGCTTCATTGAGACTAAGAACATCGAACTCATATACAATAAGCAACGCAATCTTATATCTGAATATGAAGAAGATATGGTTAAATATGCCGCTGATACCGACAAGCCACATATTCGCGAATGCTTTGAATCTATCCCCAAGCAACTGGCAAAAGAAAACAAAAAATTCCAGTATTCGGTGGTCAAAAAGGGTGGGCGTGCCTCGCAATATTTGGGATGCATCCAATGGCTGGAAGACGCAGGAATAGCCCAAAGATGCTACAACACGACAATAACAGAATTGCCGTTGGACGGCAACGCCATTACTGATTGCTTCAAGCTGTATACCACCGACATAGGTCTTCTTATGGCAATGTTGGACTATGGCACACAGGCCGACATCCTTAAAGGAAACCTTTTAGGCTACAAAGGCGCTATATTCGAAAACATAATGGCAGACTTTTTATGCAAGTCAGGGCAACGGCTATACTATTTTCATAAAGAAAGTGGGCTTGAACTCGATTTTTTGGTTAGATTCAAAGGGGAATGTGTCGTCATTGAAGTCAAATCAAAAACCGGCAAGGCAAAAAGCATGAATACGATTCTAAAGAACAAAGCGATATATCATGTCAACAACGCCATCAAACTTGGCCAATATAACGTAGGGCGCGATGGAGACGTACTAACAGTCCCGCTCTATATGGGATTTCTGATACAGGACAAACTTACGGACGTAATCATTCCTGATGTAGATTTAACCGCAGCTATCGTGTAAGCACCGACTGGATGGCGGAATATCGGCAGCGTAATAGTGTGGCGTACCCCTGGACGCCACGGAAATACGCGGCAATCTGCCGTGGTGAATGAGGCGCATAGCGCCGGCAACAAGTCGGAACTGCTGGCCTTGGCCTGCAGCGTAGCGCGGGCAGAGCAGACAGCCGCATAGCGGTTGCTCGCTGCATGGGTAGCGGAATCCACAGCATCGGCAGGCGAGGCTTTCGTGCCGGAGGCACGAGACTTACTCCTAACCCATTACGCGGAGCGTGATGGGATTATACCGGTCAACACCATATGCGTGCCGGAGGTACGCCACTACGGCCTGCGGATATAGAGAGCGGCCGCAGGCTTCGCATGCGGTTCCCACTTGTGGTCGGCGCTATGCGCCTAAGAATGCCATTGACACGGTCTAAGTGTATAAGCTATTCAGACCGCGCGAGCGGTCACGCTTTTGCGTAACCCACGGCCGCACCGTGGGAAGACAGATAGCAGATATGCGCCGCGAAGCGGGCTGGAATGGCTATATCTTTAGCAGAGCCTTTTATAAAATAATAGGACAAATTTAATTCGTTAAATAAATAATTAGTATCTTTGCAAAACTTATGGCAATCTTAATCTCATTGAATATTTTATTTAAAAAACATATAACTATGAAGAAATTAATTTTTTCTTTCATTGTTGTTGCTACAGCGATTCTTGTGTCATGCAATGAAGAATTTGAAGAATTAATCTCTGACTACACCCCAAATTATCGCGATGGTGTATACTCAGGCGACAATCTGACATTTACAGTAGATGGAGAACCCCGCACGGTAAATTCTGTTACGATTAGCTCTCGCCAAGTTGGCAATGACACCCTTTACTCGGACAATCTAAAGAAACACTACTTAAATCCGATTTATGTCACCAACGTTATAATCAAAGGTTTTCCAGGTAAGAAAGACCGCATCACCATACCCGCAATTTCCAGTGTAGATAAATTGAGAGGATGTATTAATATATATCCCGAGTATTATGATTGCTTTGGAAAGTTTACTGGCAGTATTCTTGACCGTCACGAATTTCAAGGGTTAGAACTCCAACTGATTTCTCGATGAATTTAAAGACATTACTAATAATGGCAGGGGTAACATTTTCTCCAGCCATTTTGCTTGGACAGAATGCCTCTGCGCAAAGCGACACTCTCAAGACGGTAAACCGGCTGAAGGAGGTCGTGGTGAGAGGCTATGGCGCCGAGCGAAATCTTAAAGCCCCGGAAATGGGCAGAGTGAGCTTGAGCAGCAATATGATTGCCAACCTGCCCGTGATGTTTGGCGAGCCTGACATCGTCAAGGCTTTACAGACTCTTCCAGGCGTATCGCAAGGAATGGAGGGCTTCACTGGGCTATACGTCAGAGGCGGCGACAACGACCAGAATCTCTTTCTGTATCAAGGGCTACCGCTCTACCACGTAAGCCACCTCGGAGGCATCTTCTCTTCTTTCAACGTTGAGACGGTAGACCGCGTTGACTTCTACAAAGCATCGTTTCCAGCAAGATATGGCGGCAGAATATCGTCAATCACCGACATTACAATGCGCGAGCCTGACTTCAACAAGTTTGGCGGGAAAGTGTCGGTCGGGCTTCTCAACGCCAACGTCTACGTGACAGGGCCTATCATCAAAGGCCGCACGGCATTTTCTGCCGGCCTGCGCCGCTCGTGGATCGACTTGCTATCGGCTCCTACCCTTGCCATCGTAAACGCCATCACCAAAAAGAATGGCAAAAAGCATATACTTGGATACAGTTTCACTGACATGAACTTGAGGCTCGACCATAAAATCAATCGTGACATGTCGCTCCAGATTGTGGGATATTATGGCTACGACCGCCTTAAATTAGGTCTTCGCGAATTTGATGCCAAAAGCTACGGCTCTACGACAGAATCGGATACGCACTTCTTCGACGAGAACTCAAACCGTTTGGCTTGGGGAAATTGGGGCGTGATTGGCAACTACGATTATAGACTGAATCGCGGTATGCTCAGTGCCGCGGTCTACTATTCAAAATATTCCTCCAATTATCGGCAAGAACGGGAATATCAAACCGACACTACCGACCCATCAACCTACGAATACAGCAAGAGCCACACGTCAAACTCAATCGCCGACATCGGTGCGAAGGTGGGCTATATGGCCGACTTCAGCAATGTCTACACGCTGCGTGCCGGAGTCGACTACGCAAACCACAACTACCTGCCGGAGGGGCTTGTAAACAGTTTTCTCACCGACGGCATCGAAACTGTCGAGAACAACAACAGCCCCCACGTCACGTCGAACGAGGTTGCAGCCTACGTCGACAACACTCTTAACTTCAACGACAAAGTTGCCTTCAGCGTAGGCGTCAGAGGCGTGGTCAACAGAGTGCAGGGCACTACGTTTGCCGACATTGAACCGCGCGCGTCGCTGAAAGTCGCTTTGAGCGACAACTTCAGCGTCAAGGCTGGCTATGCCAGAATGCATCAATACGTCCAACAGGTGTCAACCAACTACATCGACCTGCCAACCGACCTTTGGCAACCTGTTTCCGCCAGATTCAAGCCTCTGCAAAGCGACCTATATTCAATTGGCGTTTATGGCAATCTGCCATGGAATATATACTTCTCTGTTGAAGGATGGTATAAGGATATGGATAACCTGTTGGAGTACCGCGAGGGCGTCTCCGTGCTCAATCCCGACCTCGCATGGGAGGACAAACTCACATCGGGCAAAGGATAGTCCTACGGTGTGGACCTGAGCGTCACTCGCGAAGTAGGCAAAATCACGGGAACGGTCGGCTACGGCTTGCTGTGGAACTGGCGCAAATTTGACGACCTCAACCAGGGAGTGAAATTCCCGGCTAAATTCGACAACCGCCATAAAATCAACATCAACGCATCCTACAAGCTCAACGAAAAGATAGAGTTCAACGCCGGATGGACATTCACCACCGGCAACCGCATGACCCTCTCGACCTACAACTACGACGTGCCGGGCACAATGTTTCCCGACGCACCGTCGCCTGGACCTCCAGGGTGGGGAGACGACGACGAAGTGGAAGGCGTGGATTTATACTCGTCACGCAACAACGTACGCCTACCCGCAAACCATAGACTCGATCTCGGAATGACGATACACGTCCGCCACAAGAACGGGCATGCCGGGGTGTGGAACATCAGCATTTACAATGCTTACTGCCATATGAACGCCATCACGATAAAGAAGGATAACATCAACGATGTGTTCTTCAATCCTGATAAAGAGAATTGGCACCGGACATTCAAAACGCTGAGTCTCATCCCTATTATTCCTTCTTTTTCTTACACTTATTATTTCTAAGCTTATGCATCTCCGAAAATACATTCTGGCAACGCTCCTAATCTTTGTCCTCGCCTCATGCTATCGGGAGCAGGACCTCGACCAATACAGAAACGACGAGTTGTCGAACATGCTAACGCTCAACTCGTTGGTCAGCGCGGATTCGACAGTGCAGGTGGCAGCCACAAAGCCCTACTTCTTCTCCGACGTGCATAAAGGCCGCACGTTCGTGACCGACCTCGACATTGCCGTAAGCATAAACGGCGAGGAAAAAGAGCATATGACGTATGACGCCAACCGACACCTCTACGTCTCCAACACGAAAGTGATTCCCGGCGAGAGCGTCACCGTCAGCACCCGCTACCGCGACAAGACAGTCAAGGCAACCGACGTGATGCCGGAGCCTGTCGTCATCGAAGGAATCTCCGTAAGCCGACAAGGTCCGATGCAAATCTACACCGACGCCGACTGCGTGGTCTACTACAATCTGACGTTCACCGACAAGCCCGGCGACAGCTACTACTTCCTGCAATGGGACAACGCCGATGGCCTCCGAGGCTTCTCGATGGGCGAACGCAACTTCACGCACGAATACGTATTCCAACAGCTTGCCAACCAGATTCATTCTACGTTGCCTGGTTGGAAGCCATATTCGCCATACGGCCTGCCTTTCTCCGACAAAGGTTTCGACGGGCAAAAGCGCACCATCGAAGTGAGGGAGATTATACAACTGTCGGCAGGCACTTGGCGGCAAAAACGGATGGCGCGCAAGTTCTGGCTATATACTATTTCAAAGCCATACTACGACTATCTTGTCAGCTCTATAATAAACCGCACCGACAACAAAGGCATACAAGGCGGACTCATTGACCTCGGATTGGCAGACCCTGTCAAAATATTCAGCAACGTAGACGGCGGAGTTGGCATCGTCGGATGCTACACTTCCGACAGCCAAACCATCGACGTGATTAAAGAGATTGGCCCATTTCCGAAGTATTGAGTTTGCCGGATTTTGACTCCGCTACGAAGAAACCCAACGATTTGAATGTTATATTCAATTTTTTAGTATTTTTTTGATTGGCAGAGGCGTTAAGTTTGGAAAAAACACTACATTTGTGACGTGAAAACAACATAATTTGCTGTTAGCAAAACAAACCTAAATAAAAATGTTAGAAAAGACAAACGTTAAGACCTTGGAGAATGTAGTGGTCCGCTTTTCGGGCGACTCTGGCGACGGTATGCAGCTCGCCGGCAACATTTTCTCTAACGTGTCGGCGGGCGTGGGCGACCAAATCTCCACTTTCCCCGACTATCCTGCTGAAATCCGCGCTCCGCAAGGCACTCTGAGCGGTGTCTCTGGATTTCAAGTGCACATTGGCAAGGGCGTGCATACGCCGGGCGACCTCGCCGACGTCCTGGTGGCTATGAACCCTGCGGCGCTGAAACGCCATGCCTGCTTCCTGAAAAAAGGAGGTGTCGCAATCGTCGACATCGACTCATTCAAGGAGTCTGACCTCAAAAAAGCGCTCTACGAAACCAACGATCCTTTCCACGAAATCGGAATCGACAACACTGCACAAATCGTTGAAGTGCCGGTGACTTCGATGGTGAAAAACGCGCTCGCCGACTCTGGTCTCGACCTGAAGTCAATGCTGCGATGCCGCAACATCTTCGCGCTCGGATTGGTTTGCTGGCTGTTCGACCGCCCGCTTGAATCCGCTTTGCACCTCCTGAAAAACAAATTCGCAAAAAAGCCTGCTGTTTACGAGGCTAACGCTAAAGTGCTCAACGCTGGATACGACTATGGACACAATATCCATGCTTCTGTTTCAACATACCGTATCGAAACCGGCGACACTCGTCCTGGAACATACACCGATGTAAACGGAAACACGGCCACTGCTTGGGGACTTATATACGCTTCTGAAAAGTCGGGACGACCATTGTATCTCGGAAGCTACCCTATCACTCCTGCCACCGATATCCTTCACGAACTTGCAAAACGCAAGGACCTCGGGGTGAAGGCTTGCCAGATGGAGGACGAGATTGCAGGCGTCTGCTCTGCTATCGGCGCGGCTTTTGCCGGCGATTTGGCGGTGACGACAACATCAGGACCGGGTTTGGCACTGAAGAGCGAGGGTATAGGTCTGGCTGTGATGGCTGAACTTCCGCTTGTAATCGTCGACGTGCAGCGTGGTGGCCCGTCTACGGGTCTGCCTACAAAAACCGAACAGACCGACCTTCGTCAGGCTATCTACGGCCGTAACGGTGAATGCCCTATCGTGGTTTTGGCGGCCGCTTCTCCGGTCGACTGCTTCCACATGGCTTTCGAAGCTGCAAGAATTGCAATCGAGCACATGACGCCGGTTGTGCTTCTATCCGACGCTTTCATCGGAAACGGTTCGTCGGCGTTCAGACTGCCGGAAGAGGGCGAATATCCTGAAATCAAACCGCGTTTCGTGCCGGAAGGCAAATCCGACTGGTATCCTTACGACCGCGACGAGAATACCAAAGCGCGCTACTGGGCTATTCCGGGAACACCTGGTCTGACTCACCGCCTCGGTGGCTTGGAGAAGGATTCCAAAACTGGTGCCATCTCGACCGACCCGGAAAACCACGAGAAAATGGTGCTCCTGCGACAGGAGAAAGTAGACCGCGTGGCTTTCGACATCCCCGACGTAGAGCCTTACGGCGACGCTGACGCTGATACGCTTGTCATCGGATGGGGCGGCACGTTCGGTCATATCCATGAGGCTGTCGACGATCTGAGGGCTGCCGGCAAAAAAGTGGCTATGGCTCATTTCCGCTACATCAACCCGCTGCCTAAAAACACCGGGGAGGTGCTCGCCAGATACAAACACGTTGTCGTTGCCGAACTCAACCTCGGACAGTTTGCCGACTTCCTGCAGGCAAAATTCCCGAACGTTCTGATCAGACGCATCAACAAGGTGCAGGGACAACCGTTCCTTGTGCAGGAGCTTGTCGATGGTGTAACTAAAATTATGGAGGAATAAGAATCATGGAAGAAAAGAAATATCAAGCCTCTGATTTCAAGAGCGACCAATACGTGCGCTGGTGTCCCGGTTGCGGCGACCACGCCATCCTGAACGTGCTGCACAAAGCAATGGCGGAACTCGGCGTTGCTCCTGAAAAAACTGCCGTGATTTCTGGTATCGGCTGCAGCTCGCGTCTGCCTTACTATATGAACACTTACGGTTTCCACACCATCCACGGACGTGCGGCGGCTATCGCCACTGGTTTCAAAGTGGCACGCCCCGACATGACCGTTTGGCAAATCTCCGGCGATGGCGACGGACTTGCTATCGGCGGAAACCACTTCATCCACGCTGTCAGACGAAACGTAAACATGAATATGATTCTGCTCAACAACCGTATCTACGGTTTGACAAAGGGTCAGTATTCGCCTACGTCTGAACGAGGATTCGTATCTAAGTCTTCGCCTTACGGCACTACGGAGGATCCGTTCATCCCGGCTGAACTCGTGTTTGGAGCGAGAGGCACTTTCTTCGGCAGAAGCCTCGACGTTGAACTGAAAACGTCGCAAGAGGTCTTGGTTGCAGCCGCACGCCATCGCGGCGCGTCGGTTGTTGAAATGCTCCAAAACTGCGTAATCTTCAATCAAGGCATCTACAGCTTTGTCAGCGACCGCGAATTACGCCCTGACCACACCATCCACTTGCGCCACGGCGAGAAAATGCTCTTCGGCAAGGAGATGAACAAGGGGTTGGTTCAAGACGGATTCCTTTTGAAGGCGGTGACAATCGGTGAGGACGGATACACTATCGACGACGTGCTTACTCACGATGCTCACTGCCAGTCCAACTTCCTCCATCAGCAGCTTGCTATGATGGACGGAAAGTCGTTGCCTTTGGCAATCGGTGTTATACGCGACGTCGAAGCACCGGTCTATGAGGAAGAGGTCGACAAACAGACTCACAATGTCGAGGAGCGCAAACATTTCGGTTCGCTGCGCGACATGATTATGGCTGGTGAAACTTGGGAAGTGAAATAAAACAGACCTCATATCAATAAGAACAGGCGTGCTTCTAAACCACGCCTGTTTTTTTATCCCCCTTCGTCGCGGAGCGACGACACTCTGCAGTAACCCGGCACGCAGAGCGCAGCGTGCCGGAGGTACGCCACTCCCCCGAAAAACTACGCTTTATTCAGCTAAATGTGGCTTTTTTTGATAGATTTAGCTGATTATACGGCAGTTTTGCTAGCCGACATAGCGACATTCCCTTCGTCGCGCAGCGCAGCGTGCCGGAGGTACGCCACTTCAACATCTCAAAAAAAAGACAGGCGCATTTCCGAAACGCGCCTGTCTTCTTATCTATATGTGTTTCTCTACAACACTTCCTCAACCGGTGTGTAAGGCAAGCCCCATGCGTCGGCAACGCCCTTATACACCACCTTGCCGTCAACAATGTTCAAGCCCTCAAGAAGGTCGTGATTTTCCTTGCATGCCTGTTTCCAGCCCTTGTCGGCAAGTTTCAGCGCATAAGGAATTGTGGCGTTGGTGAGCGCAAACGTTGATGTACGTGCCACGGCTCCCGGGATATTTGCCACAGCATAGTGAACTATGCCGTCAATCTCATACACTGGATCCTGATGGGTGGTAGGATGCGAGGTCTCGAAGCAGCCGCCCTGGTCAATAGCCACGTCTACAAGCACTGTGCCTTTCTTCATCAGCTTCAGCATATCGCGGGTGACGAGTTTAGGCGCTTTGGCGCCTGGGATAAGCACTGACCCGATAACAAGATCGGCGTCGGCAAGCTCCTGACGGATATTGTATTCATTGCTCATTAGCGTCTTGATGTTCTTGGGCATAACATCCGCAAGATACGCGAGGCGACGTATCGAGATGTCGCAGATTGTAACATCTGCGCCTGTGCCGGCGGCGGTCATTGCGGCAGCTGTGCCGACAACGCCTCCTCCTATCACAAACACTTTCGCCGGCTTTACGCCTGGAACGCCGCCGAGAAGCACGCCTTTGCCTCCGTGCGGACGCTCAAGAAAATACATTCCTTCTTGTACCGACATTCTTCCTGCCACCTCCGACATCGGTATCAGCAACGGCAACGAGTTGTCGGACATACGGACGGTTTCGTAAGCAAGGCAGACGGCGCCGCTCTCTACCATTGCTTTGGTCAGTGGCTCGCTGCTGGCAAAGTGTAGATACGTGAACAGCAACTGTCCCTTGCGCACCAATTTGTACTCAGGTTCTATTGGTTCCTTTACTTTGATTATCATCTCCGCCTTGGCGTAGACATCCTCTATCGTTGGACTCATCACCGCGCCTACGGCTTCGTAGTCGGCATCGCTGAATCCGCTGCCTTCGCCTGCCGTTTTCTGCACATACACTGTATGACCGTGCTTAACCAACTCATGAACACCTGCCGGGGTCATCGACACGCGGCTTTCGTTGTTCTTAATTTCTTTAGGAATTCCAATAATCATAGTCTTGTATTTTTTATTAAGATTAGGGTTTTTATAGGAAAACTGCGGCGCCGTAGGAGAGCCACATTATCACGAGAAGCACGTAGGTGACTTCTCTTCTATACTGATAGCATTTATATGCAAGGTATCCGCACAGCACTATATAAATCGGAAAGGCGGTGGCAAGAAAGGCTGTCTGACCTCCTTGTTGAAGACCATAACGCGACATGTACACCGGCCAAAGCAATACCGGCAGGATGCTGGCTATCACAATTATGACAACCCACAGAGGCGGTCTCTGTGTTTCCTGGTTTGGGTTATTGTCGCTGTGTTTTTTCATTTCCTTGTTTTTTACACAGATTGAATTATGATTCTTTGTTAGATACACGCAAAGATAAATTGTTTCATTTTTTTTCAACTATTTTTCTTCATTTTTTTTACGCCGACACGCAATTTTTTTTATTCACGACCCCAAAATATGTTTTACGACATATTTATATTGCCGATTCTTGTTCCTGAAGGCAACGTGCCTTGAAGCCCGAACCTGACGGTGCGGCTGCGTGGCATGGCTACGCGCTGTCTGACAACGGCTCTGACGGCGCCGCGCAACCGCTGGCTTGACACCATCTCGCCGTGGCAGCTGTAGCCGTTTTCGGCATAGACGGTGAGCCTTACGTCGGCGTCAGACGCGTCTATATGCCACTGTGCCAGACGCAGACGGAACGGCAATTCTGTCTGGTCGGTGCGCATGTCGACGGCTTGCGTGCTTTTCTCTTCTATGTCGGGATCATACACGTTGTCGCTGTCGCTCAGGAGTCCGGATGCATGGCTTTGGTAGCGTGACGTGCGGTGGGTGAAGGTGTTGTCGGGGGCTACTGCCATTGTCTTGCCGCCGCCATACACGAGCAACTCGCAGTGGCTGGCGGAATAGACAAGACCTTCTGCCGACGGGACTGTGACGCCGGTCGACGTGACGCGCGTGCCTTCATAGCGGCAGAGCTGTCCGTTGCTGTCGATAAATGCCAATCCGTTTTCTGTGACGGCGGCAAGACGCGACGAGGCGACAATCCGTTGGGAGATTCGGGTGGAGGCGGTGCAACGTCCAGAGGTGTCAAACGACAGCAGGCGGATGCCGTCGGCGCTGAGAAGACACACTGGCGATCTGCCGATAATCCACGTCGCGCCGTAGCGCAGCGTGGGCATCACGCCATGCACTCCTGCATTGTCGGCGCGAGTGCATTCTGTCCATTGCAGTGGGTTGCCGGTGCTGTGGAGCAGTGTGGTTGGCTGGGCGACGGAGCGGGCGGTGGTCGGCGGAACTGAGGAGGAGGTATCGGGCTGGATGGCGAAGCCGCCTGGACGCGTGGCGTAGGCATAGTTGCCGGTGGCCGACGGCGTGAGGGGAATGGTTCGGCTGTAGCGTTGTCCGCCTGCCACGACAATCAGTGTCAGCCTACGGGCTCGGCTGTCGGGATAGGACACAAGGTTGGTGGTCTGAAGGCTGTATTGTTCCAACAGGGCTGAACGGGTGATGGTTGCTTTTCCGGCTTCGGTGGCGATGTCGACACTGACATAGGTGCTTGCCACTCCGTTTTTGAGTGTTGTGGCGTCGACCACGGAAAGGAAGTGGGGTACGGTGGGCAAATGGAGCACAAGGTTGCCGGCAAACAGGCTGGTGCCTACGGTGTCGAGAGTGTTTGCCGTGAATCTGGATGGTGTCGGCTGCCAGGCTACAGCTGTCGATTGGCGGAGCACTGCCACTGCCACCTTGCCGCCGCCTATATCTGTGAGGTTGCTGCCTGCCACTGTGCCTTCCTGTAGTGATTTCGTGTCGGTGATAGATGCCACAAGACGCATTTCCTGTGCCTCGGCTGATTGGCGGAGCTGTGCGGAGGTGTCGTTCTCTGCCCGCATTCGCAGATGGTAGGTTTTCTGACCGGTCTGGCTCTGCTCGCAGCGGAAGCGCATTGTGGAGAAGTCGGAGGTCTCTTCGGTGGCATAGATTTCAACGGCTTTGACAAACGGCTGCCAGTGTCCGAGTCCCGACGAGACAAGGTGCAGCGTAGGCTGCCACATCGTTGCGCTGAGGGTGGTGCCGTCTATGGTGCTGACGGTGCCGGGTGTTGCATCGGCAAGGGTCTCGGGCTGCCACGCATGGCCTACGCATGCCGCTGCGCCGCTCCAGAGCAGACTGTCGTCCCACAAGCGCAATGCCACGCGAAGCACGACTGGCTGCAGGCAGCAGCCTCCCGCCGAAGCGACGGTCTGCAACTCGCTTATGGCTGACCGGAACGCGCGCTCCACGCCACTGCGGTCGGATGCTGCCAACGTGCCCTTCCATTGCGGATACGACCTCTTGAGGGTGATGCCTGCTATGTCGGTGCTTATCGTTGCCGACGTGATGGTGCCGAACGCAAATTCCGGCATCTCTACCATACCGCCGAGACTGTCGTAGCCCGACCCGTTGAAATGCAGATAGCGGAGTCCGGCGGATGTGGACATCACTACAAACTCTCCGCTGACGGCAAATCCTGTCACGCTGCCGCCGTCGGCAAACAGGGTGCGCTGAACGGCGGTAAACGTTCCGTCCTGCCTGTAGCCTGACATTATTACGTCTTTTCCGTTGCGCTGCATGAAGTAGTATGTGCGGCTGCCGCGACGGTCGGCGCCGAGAAAACGGTCGTCGGTGGTTTTCGGGCACACGGCGGCGGGGGTGCCGGTCACTTCCATCCAGTCTCCGCGGTGGCGCACGTTGACGGCCTCTGACCGGTTGCCATCAATTGGTGTCAATGGCTTGAATTCAATCTTTTTTGTGTTTTTCATTGCTTTTGTGTTTTTCCGCAAAAATAAAACGCAGCGTGTCTGGATTCCCGTAAAAAAGGGGAAAAGACACCTGCGTTGGTTCTTTTTTTCCGGAAATTCTTATGTGGGACTATCCTTTTCTGCCGAAGTCGGCTGGTATCTCGCCCCACTGCTTGGTTTCCCACTTGATGATGGGATTCGTATAAGTGTTGGTGGCAAGCCACTTCTCGGCGCGCGCCACGAGCCCGAGCAGCTCGGCGTTGCGGGATGTGGGGGCGAGCGTGGTGCGGCATTTGCCGTCGCGCACCCATTTCTGGGCTATCTTGCTGTCGCTGTAGATGGGGATGTTGCTGCCTTTTTGCTTCAACAACGCCAGTCCGTGGACTATGGCGAGAAACTCTCCGATATTGTTGGTGCCGTCGTGATAGGGCCCCACTTTGAATACTTCCTGTCCGGTCTGGACATAAACGCCGCGATACTCCATTATCCCTGGATTGCCCATACAGCCGGCGTCTACAGCAAGACTGTTGAGTATCACATCGGGGGGATAGACCGACGGCGACGCTTTTTTGGTGCGGGGTGCTACAACCTCGGGGGTGTCCTCCTGAAGGTGGCGGGCTATCTGGCGCAACGCCATCGATGCCGATGCGTCGCTCTCTCGCATCGACATTACGGCTTCTTCCTTGGAATAAAACGATTTGTAGCGGGCGCCGGGGTAGCCTTCTACCTCGGCTCGACATTCATCCCATGTCTCATAAAGTCCTGGCTGACGCCCAACGTACACAACGTATATCTTGCTTTTTGCCATAATGTGTCTGCTTATTTTTGCAAAGGTAATGATTTTTCCTATTTCTTCCTGCTGCGGGGATGGCAGTTTGCCACTTCCTGCCGAAGGAACGAGCGGTCGATATGCACGTAGATTTCGGTGGTGGTGATGCTCTCATGTCCGAGCATTTCCTGTATGGCGCGCAGATTGGCGCCGCCCTCGAGAAGATGCGTGGCAAAGGAATGACGGAGGGTGTGCGGACTGATGTTTTTCTTTATGCCGCACTCGCCGCAGAGTTTCTTTACGATGTAGAATATCATTGTGCGGGTTAGCTGCCCGCCGCGGCGGTTAAGGAAAAGGATGTCCTCGCTGCCGCGTTTGGGCGTCAGGTTTGACCGAAGGGGCAGATAGGCGCGGATGGCGTCGACTGCCGATGAGGCGATGGGGACGATGCGCTGTTTGCTACCTTTTCCGTCTACGGTGACATACCCTTCGTCGATGTCCACCTTCGACATCTGCAGTCCGACAAGTTCCGACACGCGAAGTCCGCAGCAATACGTGGTTTCGATGATGGCGCGGTTGCGGCAGCCCTCATAGGTCGAATCATCGCACGCTGCCTCCATGGCGTCGATCTCATCTACGGTCAGGATGTCGGGCAGCTGACGCCCGAGACGGGGCAACTCAAGCAGTGTGGCGGGATTGTGGTCAGTGTATCCACTTGTTTTCAGAAACTGGAAAAACACTCGGATGCCCGACACGATGCGTGCCTGCGACCGGGGATGGATGCCGATGTCGTGGAGCACGGAGAGAAACTCATGGAGCAACGGCTCGGTGACCGACGGCAGTCTCTCGTTTTTCTCGTCCAAAAACTGCAGCAGTTTCTGGACATCGTTGTCATACGATGCCACCGTGTTGGCCGACAAGCCTTTCTCCAACGACAAATGGGCGTTGAAAAGTTCTACCAATGTCGCGTTGTCGGGTAATTCTGTCATAGCGGTGTTGAAAAATACGGATAGTTTTATTAATTTTGCAGATGTTCCGGGAGAATCCTGCTGCAACAAAGGTAAGCAATTCCGCCGGAAAAACCTCGATAACCCCAAGACTAAGCGATTATGAAAATTCTTATTATCAACGGACCAAATTTGAATTTGTTGGGAGTCAGAGAGAAAAGCATTTATGGCGATTCTTCGTTTGAGACTTTCTTCAACACGCTGACTACGGATTTTCCCGACATAGAATTTGAATATTTCCAAAGCAACCACGAAGGTGCGATTATCGATAAAATCCACGCCCGGGGGTTCGACGTGGACGGCATTGTCCTCAACGCGGGTGCTTACACCCACACGTCAATCGCTATCGGCGACGCTATCCGTGCGGTGAAAGCGCCGGTGGTGGAGGTCCACATCTCAAACGTGCACGCTCGTGAGGAATACCGCCACGTATCAATGATTGCCGGGGCATGCCGGGGTGTGATTGCCGGATTCGGTCTCAACAGTTACCGCCTGGCGGTTATGGCTCTGATGAACGCTTGAGATTCACTGTCTTACAAAAAAACAGATATATTTTTATAAGCCCAAAAGTACAAGATGAAGACTAAATTTACGAAAATTGTCGCAACTGTCTCCGATCGTCGTTGTGACGTGGACTTTATAAAACAGTTGGCGGAAAACGGCTTGAACGTGGTGCGCATGAACTCTGCACACATTCAACGCGAAGGTTTCCAAAGAATTGTCAACAACGTGCGCGCGGTCAGCGACAGAATAGGAATCCTTATGGACACAAAGGGTCCGGAAATCAGAACAACGACTAATGTCGACGACGAAAACCTGTCGTTCTCTGCCGGAGACAAGGTCTGTGTGACCGGTGCGCCCGACGAACTTAGCGACAAGCAGAACATACATCTGTCATACCCCGACATTGCCAATGACGTCAAAGCGGGCATGCACCTGCTCATCGACGATGGCGAGCTCGACTTCTTAATCGACAGCATCGACGGGAAAACGCTGCGTTGCACGGCACTGAACGATGGCGAACTCGGTTCGAGAAAGAGCGTAAACATCCCTGGCGCAAGCATCAAACTGCCGTCGCTGACACAACGCGACATTCAGAACATCGGATATGCCATCGAGATGGGGGTCGACTTCATCGCTCACTCGTTTGTCCGATCAAGACAGGACGTGCTCGACATCCAGAAAATTCTCGACGCTAACAACAGCCCGATAAAAATCATATCTAAAATCGAAAACCAGGAGGGTATCGACAATATAGACGAGATTCTCGAGGTGTCTTACGGAATCATGATTGCTCGTGGCGACCTCGGAATTGAAGTGCCGGCGGAGAGAATCCCGGTGCTGCAACGACAGCTGATTAGCAAGTGTGTAAACGCTCACAAGCCGGTCATTGTCGCTACTCAGATGCTCCACACGATGATCAGCAACCCGCGCCCTACTCGCGCGGAGGTGTCCGACATCGCAAACGCGGTGTTTCAAAGGGCTGACGCTCTGATGCTCAGCGGTGAGACTGCTTATGGAAAATATCCCGTGGAGGCGATTTCAACAATGTCGAAAATCATAAAGGAGACGGAGATGTCGCTGTCAAGCCGGAAAGACGCGGTAAACCACACGCTGTTCTGCCGCGACACTGCCGATGTGACAACTTTCCTTGCCCACGGTGCCGTCGACGCGCAATACGAAATCGGGGCGAAGGCTATCGTGACCGACAGCTACACCGGACGCACAGCGCGCTACATTGCTTCTTTCCGTGGCATATCGCCTACGCTCGCTATATGCTACCGCCCGAACGTGCCGCGACTGTTGGCGTTGAGCTACGGTGTATACCCTATGTATCAGAAAAAGGAAACGTCGTCGCGCGCATATCTGTACAACGGGCTGGAGCACCTCATCGAACTGAACATCATTACGCCCGACGACAAAATCGCATACCTCGGCGGTGGATTCGGTGAGGGTAAGGGCACCACGTTCCTTGAGATCAACCGTGTGGCTGACGTGCTCGAAAACTATGACCATTACGACTTGCCAAACCTCGAAAACCCAGAGAAATAATGACCGAAGAACTTGAAGAATATATCCTGCGCCACATCGACAAGGAGGGCGAAACGCTGAGCCGGCTCGACCGGGAGACTCACCTATACCATCTGCGACCGAGGATGTGTTCCGGACACCTGCAGGGAAAACTGCTGAAGATGTTCGTAAGAATGATCCGCCCTAAGCGGATTCTCGAACTCGGCACGTTTACCGGATATTCAGCCTTGGCAATGGCGGAAGGTCTGGTGCCGGGGGCGGAGCTGCACACAATCGAAATCGACGACGAGCTGGAGGATTTCATCAGAGAGCATTTCTGCCAGGCGCAACAGGGGAAAAACATCCACCTGCACATCGGCGACGCCCGCGACATAATACCTCAGGTGGGTGGAAAGTTCGACCTCGTGTTTATGGATGCCAATAAAAGACAGTATCTGGAATACTACAACTTGGTGTTCGACTATGTGAACCCCGACGGGTTCATTATTGCCGACAACACGCTGTGGGACGGAAAAGTGGTCGACTACGGAAAGAAACTCGACGCTCAGACAGCGGGAATACTTGAGTTCAACGATTTTGTTGCTGCCGACGAGCGTGTGGAAAAGGTTATAATACCTCTTCGCGACGGACTCACAATTATCCACAAACTTCCTCTATAGAATTCAGGAAGCAATCATTTTTATCCAGCGTGTCGACGATGCTGCGCCAGAGGCACATTACTACATCATAACCTCATCCGCACGACGTGCCAGCGGAGGGCGCATGGGAACAAACGCACCTCACAGACCGGGCGCTTCGAAGATGCGCTACTACCGCTCGTGATAAGCGAAATTTGGGCGGCCAATATTCTGACCGCCTTATTGATTTATCCCAAATCCTAATAACCGATTTGGGTTTATGTTTTTACAACACGCTGAAAAAAAGAGGATGCGCCTATTTTTGCGCACCCTCCTATCTGCAAATATATAAAATTCCAAAAATCCCACTAAGGATAAAAAAAATTGATTGTCTCACGACAACCAATCTTGTTAACCTTAAATCTAATACCATGAAAAACACATTGCAAATGTACGGATTGTTTCATCTACTCTACAAAATCCACCACACAAAATGCTTCACATAAGTCTTAATTAACCTGCGTGGGCAACATCAATGCCCATACTGCTATTTTCTGTACAGATATCCGCGCATCGCCCTTGTCGTAGCCAACGAGGCAAGAAGTCCGACAACTGCCACTATGCCGAGAATCATCGCAACATCGCCAACGCTGACGGCAACCGGATAGGTGTTGACTACAAGGTTGCTCGCATCGGCACTCAGCCGGATAAACCCGAAATGCTGTTGCAGTACGCACAAGACGACTCCGACTGCCAATCCGGCAACGGCGCCGACTATCGATATCAGCCATCCCTCCGCCACAAATATCTGTTCCACCATACGGTTGTCGGCGCCAAGGCTGTGAAGCGTACGGATGCTCTCGTCTTTCTCAAGTATGAGGATGGCGAGCGTGCTGATGACGTTGAACGACGCAACAACAAGGATAAGCGACAGCAACAGCAGCGAAATCCATTTCTCAACGTTGATCATCTTCAGCGACTGACTGTGCTGCATTAGCCGGTTTTCAACCTTGTAGCCGTCGCCTACGGCTTTACTTATCGCCGACATGACGGTCCCTTCATCTGCGCCTTGACGCAGACCCACCTCAATGGCTGTCGCCTCGGTGGTATAGTCGAGCAGCGTTCGGGCGGCGGCAAGCGACGTGAACACATAATTCTGGTCGTAGGCTCCCTGGCGCACCTCAAACACTCCGCTGACAAATGTGGGCACGCGCTGGAACGCTGTGGCGGGATTCGCCACATTGACTGCCCCAACACGCCGTGGAGCATAGATATAGCATATCGGCTCGAACCCTGGTCGGGCGTCGAGCGTCAAGGCGGCTCCGATGCTCATTATGCAATAGTCGCTGTTGCCGTCAGTCAGCAGAAACCTGCCGTCGGGCTTTATCAGTTTTTTCAGATTTGTCAGACGGTCATAGTCGTCGGTGATGCCTTTAAGCACTATCGGTATCTGACGGTTGCCGTAAATCACGAGCGCGCTCTCAGTAACCGTCGGCACGGCAACATCTACGCCTTCAACCTTCTTTATCTTCCCCATCAATGCCGATGCGTCGACTATCACACCCCGCTTTGCCGAAACCTTGACTGCCGGCTCCATGCTCGACATCTTGCTGTCGACAAGCTGGTGAAAGCCGTTGAACACCGACAACACACAAATCATCGCCAGTGCTGTGACTGCCACGGCACACACGGCAATGGTGGATATCACACTGACCGCCGTGTGCGACTTCTTCGACACAAGGTAGCGCAATGCTATTCTCAGCGGCAGCAGTCTCATTTCTGATTATTCCTCTTCTTCGCCTCCTTCGTTGCGGTGAAGGGCGGTGTCTTGTTTCAGGATGTTGTCGATATGCTCTATATAGTCGAGTGAGTCATCGATGAAAAACGACAACTCCGGGGTCTTGCGCAACTGATAGCGCAACGTCTTTGCCAGCTCATAACGGATGCTTTTCGCACTTTTATTGATATTCGCCAAGATGTCCTGAGCCTTGTCCGACGGGAATATGCTCAGATATCCACGGGCGACGCTCAAGTCGGGCGACACTCTAACTCCACTGACCGACACCAACACTCCGCCCATAGCGGCGGTCTGGCGACGGAACAATTCACTCAATTCCTTTTGCAGCAGTCGTGCAATCTTTGCTTGTCTTGTACTTTCCATATTCAATTTGCAATATTCGGCATTTTTCCGCAATTTTCCAAAACAAACTCGCTTTTACTGCAAACTTTCTTGCCGTCTGGCATATCATAAATTCCCGCGCCGGAAACACGACGGGAATGCTCGAGGATATTAAAATAACCCGTTGGTTGAATTAAATTAGCGAATATTTTATTTTTCCAATCGGACGATG
>ENA-ORVC01000215-ORVC01000215.1-human-gut-metagenome-genome-assembly--contig:-NODE-215-length-62438-cov-20.545934_pt1 | contig 62438 bp, 59 predicted proteins | sample MGYA00242092_ERZ509234 | MGnify/ENA primary metagenome ERZ509234 (study PRJEB26280, sample SAMEA2338800) | human gut metagenome | biome: human gut; feature: human-associated habitat; material: faeces... | reverse complement strand
TTTTTCATAACTTGTTTGTGCCTTGAGCGAAGCGAAAGGAATGACAAAAACTATGAACAATTTACAGAACCACATTGAAAACTATTTAGATTATTGCAGAACACAAAAGTGCTTAGACAAAAAGACATTAAAAGCATACCGTATAGATTTACGGCAATTTTCTGAACAGATTTCCGTAACCGAAGCCTCAGATCTTACTTCCGCCACATTAGAAACATATGTGGCAAAACTTCATCAGCAGTATGCACCAAAAACTGTAAAACGAAAAATTGCTTCTTTAAAAGCTCTTTTTCACTATTTTGAATATAAGGAAATAATTGACCATAACCCTTTTTACAAATTGCAAATAAAATTTCGTGAACCAATTATACTTCCCAAAACAATTCCTTTACAAACCATAGAGACATTACTAAATACAATTTACAAACAATATCACAATGCCTCCAGCAGTTACCAGAAAAAGAACTCTCTACGGGATATAGCTGTTATAGAGCTACTTTTTGCAACAGGAATTAGAATCTCGGAACTCTGCACCATACAGCCCCAAAATATCGACTTGCAAAATGCCGTTATTATAATTAAAGGCAAAGGAGCTAAAGAACGCCTTATCCACATATGCGATAAGCATGTTATTACTGCATTGGATAAATATCGTTCGGAATATGACACTGAAATTCACTCTTGCGGCTATTTCTTTGTAAATAGCATTGGAAATCGCTTATCTGATCAGTCCGTAAGGGAAATGATTAACAAATATTGTCATATTGCAGATATTCAGCAGCATATTACTCCACATATGTTCCGACATTCTTTTGCTACCCTTCTCTTAGAAGAAGATGTTGACCTTCGATATATCCAAACCATGTTAGGACACAGCTCAATAAACGTGACAGAAATATATACACACGTTACAATGTCAAAACAAAAAAATATTCTAGAGACAAAGCATCCCCGTAAAAACATGAACATATCAAGCCAAATATGACAGTTCTAAACAGTCTTGAAAATATCTACTTCAAGACTGTTTTATTAGTTGGAGCGCACCTTAAAATTTCAGTATCTACATCTAACTTACTGCACCATTCTTTGTCATATATCGTATCTAAGTATCTTTCCCCTCTGTCCGGGAAAATTCCAACTATCTTTTTCATCTTCAAATTTTCGGCATAACCCTCATAGTTCTGAATAGCATGTGCTACTGCTCCGCTTGAAGCGCCAACAACAATTCCTTTTGACAACAAATTGTTGCACTCTGATACAGCATCCATTTCATTAATAATCATATAATCATCATATTTAGCATGTGTTAAATTCTGTGGCACAAACCCTGTTCCAATACCTGAAATATGCTTCTTTTTTTTACTTCTTTCAAATATTTGCGAACCCGCAATATCAACCGCAATAATTTTGCAATCAGGAAATTGCTCTTTGATTTTCCAAGATGCCCCTGCCAATGTACCACAGGTACTAACTGCAACAAATACATAATCTATCTGTTCCAGTTCGTTACATAATTCTTCCCCTAAAGAAAAATATGCTTTCCAAACATATTGATTTTCATATTGATTTGTCCAATACACATTTTCGTGTTCTGTAATATAATCTCTTACAATCTGAATTCTATCCTGCACATAATTTCCGTTTTCATCTGTTTTACTGGCAATGATTATTTCAGCTCCCAATAATTCAATAATTTTCCTATTTACTTCTGTTATGTTAGGATCAACCACGCAAATAAAAGAATTTCCTTTTATTTTGCACATTCCAGCCAGAGCAATCCCAAAATTCCCAGACGATGATTCTATAATTACAGTATCGTTTTTTATTATCCCATCATTATATGCATTTTCCATTAAGTATCTTGCCGCCCTGTCTTTAACACTGCCAAATAGATTACTGCCTTCGATTTTCGCATAATATTTTACTTTATCATTAACTCTTACTAGCGGCGTATTGCCAATCATATCTGTAATATTTTGTATTCTCATATAATCCTCCGAGGATAATTAGAAATTATCCTCGGAGGATTATTAGATGAATATACAGATAAACAATATACATAGTACAAATTCTTTATCAGTTATTAAAGTGTTAAGTCGGATTAAAAAATATGATGTTGTAGTGATTGGTTCTGACATTTATGAAAAAGGAGAGTGTGCAGGCAGTTTATTAGTTGATAAGTATTATCGGGCACCTCCCATAACTCATGAATCAGAATATATCAATTTCTTAAATGAAATAAACGAAAAAGAAAACATTGATTTGCTTATACCTGCTTCAGATGCAGAGGCAGTATTGCTTTCAAAATACAGCACTCAAGTGAAAACAAAATTTTTCTTGGCAGACTATGAAACAGTATCCTTATTTAAAGATAAGCTCAAGGCAACACAAGCCCTGATGAAGAATAATATAAAGGTTCCTCGTATTTGTGACAATCTGTTTAATGAGAAAAAAGTGATTTTTCGTAAAAGGAATTCTGTAAATAGCATGGGAATATACATCGTAGATTTAGAAAAAGCTGAGTATATAGAAAATCATTTTAATCCAGACTATTTTGTTCAGCCTTATATAGAAGGGGAGACTATAATTGTTGATGTTCTTTCTGACAAGAACGGAGTGCCGAAAATAATAATTCCTCGAAAAACCATTGAAATCAAAGATGGTACAGCTTTCAGAAGTCAAATTATTTATGATGAAGTAATCATTGAGATAACAAAGAAAATTTGCACTTTATACAAATTGCCCGGATTTTGCAATTTAGACTTCAAGGTTAATAATGGCGAATATTATTTTATAGAATTAAATGTACGCTTTGCCGGATCGGGCATATTTTCAATAATAGCTTCTTTCAATTATATGGAAACATACCTAGAACATTTTGTATTGAATAAGCCATTACAAGATATGGATTATTATATGAAATATGTTTGTTGGGATTCCATTGTGACACGTTATTTAGAAGAACTTATATATCCTAATATTAGTGAATAAGCAGTTTATGCTTATTCACTAATATTTTCAATATCGTGGTTCCAGAATGATAAGTAGATTATATACCACGGATGTTTTATTCGATTTTTTTCTTCCTTAGTTTTAGGACCATCTATACGTGCTTTTATATAACGACTATGTTCTTTTAATGCATATGCTTTGTTATAATAAATTTGACTTCTCTCTGTTTCACCTGCTTTATTCAATACAGCATATGCATTATAATAAAATAATGCATGTATATGATGATCTGGCTCTAATGAAATTATATTTTGACCTCTTTCAATCAAACGATTTGCTCTTGCATATTCATTATTTTCGTAACACCATGCAAGCTTAACTATAATGATTGCAATTTTATCATATGGTATCACGGCAGTAAATTCCGATTTTTGCAACAACTCCCATACACGATTGTCATAAATGCCCTGATCCATTAATATGTCTGCTTCATCAACCCATAAAACATTACCACGTATTGCATGATTTTTTAATGCTTCTTCGGCTTGCCTTAAGATATTTAAAGCTCTATCGTTTTTTCCCAATCCAGCCAATAGCTTTGCATAAGTAATCTGCGATTTTCCTTTTTGATATATATTGTTTTGCCTATCAAGCAGCGCCACACTTTGTTTAGCATATTTTAAAGCCTTTTTATTAGGTAAGTAAATATTGGTCAATCTAAGAAAAATTGCATATTCTTGATATGTCTTATATATAGGAGTATTCAGGATTTTCTTATGTATGTTCAAGCACTCTGCAATTTGCCCCGTATATCTGTAACTACTCAAACAAGCCAACATCATGTTTAATCCGATACGTGATTCAAGTGATATTTCGGACTTGATATTTTCAAATAACTCAACAACTTCTTCATGCTGATCTAATGCTGAAAGATATAACAATTTATGTAACAAAAGTAATTTGCTTTCGGAAAACTGCCCGGAATCTTCTAAGAAGCATAATATCTCATATCCATTTGAATACAATTCCAATTTATAACATATTTCAAGCAATCTAAAGAGTAATTCCTTATTTTTCAGTACATCTTCTTTGATAATGTCATATAACTGTTTAATGTAATCCCATGAATCTTCTGGGGAAATTGATATTATAATCTGGCTTTCTAATTGTGGTAACAATCTTTTTATTTCAAACGGTTCAACTTTGGAATACAAGTATAACAGCCGAGTCCATGCCTCATTGCTCTCTCCAATATTAGAACTTTCCAAATATTCTAAATAGTATTTTTTTGTTCGTAAACGTCAAATCCTACGCCTACCCTTAAATTTAACGCCGCTTTTATGAGCGGCGTGGTTTCCTGCATTCCTCGGGAAGCTCCTCTGCCTAGGGCATCAGCTGATCTAGTTTTGCCGGATCTATATTTCCTTTTTCGTCGCAATACTTAGGCAGCTCCGTGAGGATATACCTGAAGTAGTAGTATGGGCGCAGATTGTTCAGCTTTGCTGTTTCTGAAATACTGTAAACAAGAGCGCTGGCTCTGGCACCTTTTGCTGTGTTATGGAACATCCAGTTCTTTTTGCCGATACAGAAAGTCCGGACAGCCCGCTCGGAAGCGGAGTTATCGATTGGGATATCCCCATCGGTCAGAAATACCTTTAAATAGTTTTCCTGATGGATGACGAAATTTAGTCCCCGTCCGGTCCTGGATTTCGGAGGCACCGCACATTCTGCAGCTTGTTGTTTTGCCCACGCAAAGAAATCCTCAACCAGCGGCTTTATCCTTATCTGCCGCTGTGTAAGGCAATCCGCTGCCTTTACGGCATCTGCAAAGGCTCTTCTTGCATGTGCCCAACAGTTTGCGTTTGTCACTCCCGGCAGTTTTTTGTCCAGCAGATGATACTGCTCCAGACTGTCCGTGACCAGAACTCCTTTGTAGTTCCGGTAAAACTCCAGCGGCTTTTCGTGATCCCTGCCTTTCTGGTATTCGTAGATCACCACAGGACGTTCCTTATAGAACTCCCCGGAACGGTGTACCCACATGTAGCATTTACTGTTCGGACGGTCACTGTCACCGATCACCTGTGTCGGTGTTTCGTCTGACTGCGTCACCGGCAGGGACAGCAGTTCCTGCTTCATACGATCCACAAACGGTGCGAAATATTTCTCAGCACACCGGATGATCCAGTTCGACATGGTCTGTCTGGAGATATTTACACCATTGCGTTGAAACTCCTGCTCGACTCTGTGCAGTGCAGAGGAGTTCACATATTTTACATTCAGAATGGATGCAAGCAGGGAAGGAGTAACGATGCTTCCACGCAGAAGGTCCTTGGGGCGCTTTCCACGTAAGAATTCGTCCTGATGATCTCCGCCAGTGCCTACATAGACTTCCACGGTATGGATTTCCACTGTCCAGGATTCCGGCTCATGGCGCAGTCTTTTGTAGGTTTCATCCTTCATTCTGCGCCAGTTGCCTGCACCATAAAACGCATCCAGTTCTTCTGTGGATACCTGATAAGGAGGAAGGATCTCTTCCGGGAAATCTTTCAGATCCGTTTCCCGCTGCCCTTTTTTCTTATGGTTACGTCGGGATGGAAGTACTTCCTCCGCAGCAGGTTCCGGGACAGACAGATCGCAGCAGCTTTCTGCCTCATCAAAGAAGGACATCTGACCATCTATGGAATCCAGCGTTTCTGTGTGTTTTCCGAAACGATAGCTGTTCGCTATGCGTACCTGTTCGATCAGCCGCTCGATGTTCTCATTCAGGGTATCCAGCTGTCCCTGCATCATAAGAACGATGGTGATCAGTTCTTCCCTGCTGCAGTTATTCAGTTCTTCCAGTGTATGTCTGTCTGCCATTGTCCCGCTCCTTAAACTGTTTTCATTATACCAGAAAACACAAAGGATTGCGAACCGGCAACCCCGCAGGTTTCGTCATTCTGCCTATGCCTGTATGGCGGTGTGATGGTCATAGAGCCAGGGAAATATAAAGTTTTCAAGGTGCTGAAATTTTATCCGGATCCTCCTGTGGATACGTCACAGACCATGAAACAGCGTTCAGAGAGGCTGTAACACCGGGAATGGATCTGACTCGATAACAGGCATAAAAAATCTATGTTTTGCACAAAGATCAGGTGGGCTTTTGCGGTGTTACTTCCCTGACTTTGGGGTTCAGGGGATTCAGCCCCATCATAAGATAACGGAACTGTTCCTCTGTAAGGTCTGCGGCTTCTTCGCTGGTTCTCGGCCAGGACAGGGAACCTGCCTCCAGCCGTTTGTAGAGCTGAAGAAAACCGTCTCCCATCCATAGAAGTCCCTTGATGCGGTCGGACCGTCTGCCACAGAACAGGAATAAAGTTCCTTTTTCAAAAGGATTCTGATGGTATCTGTCTCCAATGATCATGGACAGCCCATCGATCCCTTTGCGCAGATCCACATATCCGCAGGCAATCACGACTCTGCGGATACCGGCAGCATCTTCAAGCATGAAGTACCTCCTGCAACAGCCTGCAAAGCAGGGACTCTGAAATATCGTTTGATAATTCCAGCGTCAGGCGGCCTGATCTGATCACTGCAACCGGAGTCATTGCTGCCGGGACGGTTGGCACCGGTGTTGTGTCCAGAGCAGTTTTTACCGGGATTTCTACAAAAGAGAGAGCAGACGGGTTGGTGACATCCTGGAGTCCCTCCTGTTCACAGACTTCCCGGCGGATCTTTCGGAGCCAGTAATAGTAAGATTTTTCAGAAATATCGTTTTCAGCAAGCCACTGTTTTGCTGTAGTGCCTGCCGGTCTGTCCTGGCACTGTCGAATGATGTTTATCCAGTTCGACCTACGGACAGTGTGAGTTAATTGATCCATGCGCTTTAGCCTCCTCCAAAAAACTAGTAGTTTTTTCGTGTCATTTAGAGTGTGGCATAAAAAAACTAATTAGCCAAGGCGCAGGTTTTGACGTAAACGTCAAATCATGCGCGTGCACTTAAAATCAACGCCACCCTTATGAGTGACGTGGTTTTCGGCATTCCTCCGGAAGCTCTGATGACCAGGGCATCAGAATGTCCAGTTTTGCCGGATCTATATTTCCTTTTTTATCGCACAGCTTCGGCAGCTCTGTCAGGATATGTCTGAAGTAATAGTACGGGCGCAGGTTATTCAGTTTGGCTGTTTCTGAAATGCTGTAGACAAGGGCACTCGCTTCGGCTCCTCTTGCTGTGTTATGGAACATCCAGTTCTTTTTACCGACACAGAAAGTACGGATAGCCCGTTCCGATGCAGAGTTATCTATGGGAACATCACCATCTGTCAGGAACACTTTTAAATATTTCTCCTGATTGATGATGAAATTCAGTCCCTGACCGGTTTTTGACTTTGGCGGTACGGCATATTCAGACACCTGCTGTTTTACCCACGCAAAAAACTCCTCAACCATCGGCTGTATTTTTTCCTGCCTCTGCTTAAGACGTTCTTCCTTCGGAAGCTCTTTTAACCCGGTGTCGATGCTGTAGAATTCCGCGATCTTCTGCAATGCCCGGTATGCCACGGAGCTTTTCACGGCCTGCGGATCCTTTTTATCTGCTGCTTTCACCGCATCCGCAAAAGCTCTTCTTGCATGCGCCCAGCAGTTGGCATTTGTCACATCCGGCAGCTTTCTGTCCAGCAGATGATACTGCTCCAGACTGTCCGTGACAAGGATCCCTTTATAATCCCGGTAGAAATTCAGGGGCTTTTCGTGGCCACGTCCCTTCTGGTACTCATAGACCACTACCGGACGGTCTTTATAGAACTCTCCGGAACGGTGCACCCACATATAGCACATGCTGTTGGGGCGGTCACTGTCCCCGATCACCTGTGTCGGAGTCTCGTCTGATTGTGTGACGGGAAGTGAAAGCAGTTCCTGCTTCATGCATTCCACAAAAGGAACAAAATATTTTTCCGAGCAGCGGATGATCCAGTTCGACATGGTCTGCCGGGAAATATTTACACCGTTACGTTTAAATTCCTGCTCGATCCTGTGCAGGGCAGAGGAATTCACGTACTTTACATTCAGGATGGACGCAAGCAGGGAAGGAGTAACAATGCTTCCGCGAAGCAGATCCTTCGGGCGCTTTCCGCGTAAGAATTCATCCTGGTGTTCCCCACCTGTTCCGAGATAGACCTCTACGGTGTGCACTTCAACCGTCCAGGATTCCGGCTCATGCCGCAGCCTTTTATAGGTTTCATCCTCCAGTCGGCGCCAGTTGCCTGCTCCGTAAAAGTTATCCAGTTCTTCTTTGGATACACGATAAGGAGGAATGATATCCACCGGGAAATCTTTCAGGTCGGTCTCACGCTGTCCCTTTTTCTTCCGGCGGCGTGAAGGGATGACTTCTTCTTCGGCCGGTTCCGGTGCAGACAGGTCACAGCAGCTTTCCGCCTCATCGAAGAAAGATAGCTGTCCGTCAATGGAATCCAGGGTTTCCGTGTGTTTTCCAAACCGGTAACTGTTGGCGATACGCACCTGCTCGATCAGCTTCTCGATGTTCTCATTCAGGGCATCCAGCTGTCCCTGCATCATGAGGATCATCGTGATCAGTTCTTCCCGGCTGCAGTTATTCAGTTCTTCCAGTGTGTGTTTTGCTGCCATCATCTGCTCCTTATTTCTGGTCTTATTATACCAGAAAATAAAAGGGATTGCGAATCGTCTGACAAGCAGGCTTCGTCATTCTGCCTATACCTGTAAGGCTGTATGACAGCTGTAGGCATAAGGAAATATAAAGTTTTCAAGGAACTGAAAAAGCCGTCCTCTCCGCACGGTGCAGGCATGGGCCCCATACAGAAGGCTCAAAATCCGGCTGGCACTGCTACAAACCGGAACCGCTATACGGCAGGAAAAAATCTATGTTTTGCACAAATCAGACCGGACTCTTTGGCGTTACTTCCTTTACTTTCGGGTTCAGTGGATTCAGCCCCATCATAAGATACCGGAACTGCTCCTCGGTAAGGTCTGCGGCTTCTTCACTGGTTCTTGGCCATGACAGGGAACCGGCTTCCAGCCTTTTGTAAAGCTGGAGGAAACCGTCACCCATCCAGAGAAGGCCTTTGATCCGGTCAGACCGTCTGCCGCAGAAGAGGAAGAGGGTTCCTTTTTCAAAAGGATTCTGATGATATCTGTCACCGATGATCATGGACAGACCATCGATCCCTTTACGGAGATCCACATATCCGCAGGCAAGAACTACCCTGCGGATCCCGGCTGAATCTTCAAGCATGAAGCACCTCCTGTAAAAGACCGGTCAGCAGGGATGCTGAAATATCGTTTGAAATTTCAATGGTAAGTCTGTCTGTTTTTAGTACCGCGGAAGGTACCATGCTGATATCTGTGTGGTGTAATGCATCGGAAGATTCCGGAGCTTTTAATGGCACTTCCACAAAAGAGAGTTCTGAAGACTTGGTTACATCCGGAAGTTCTGCCCTGTGCTCATAGGCTTCCCGGCGAATCTTACGGAGCCAGTAATAGTAAGATTTTTCATTTACATCATTTTCGGCAAGCCATTGCTTTGCCGAAATACCGGCAGGACGGTTCTGGCACTGACTGATGATGTTTAGCCAGTTGGTCATGCGAACATCGTGAGTTGATTGATCCATTGTGTTTGCCTCCTCTAAAAAACTATTAGTTTTTTCGTGTTCTTTAGAGTTTGGCATAAAAAAGTCAGTTCGACAAGGCGCATGATTTGACGTTTACGTTTTGACGTTTACATTTATACATATATGCCCCCAGCTCAAAAAAATACCTGGAATCGTCGACCAACTTCCCAGGTATTCCTCATTATTATTTTCTTCCGCTCATCTGCCACTTATCATGGCTCTTAATCCCTCTCGCTGCCTCAGTGTATTGGTTCTACCATGTTGATGATATGGATGCGAAAACTTATGCTTATGAAAAATAATTACTGTGCCTTCTCCTGTATATTCTGGATTATAACGGTACCAGTAATGCCTGATGTTTCTGGACATTATGGTCACATCATAATTATCGACTGCGATGATGTTGAAATACTTGGAATCAAGGCGCTTCAAATCCTCTGTATAAAAAAACGCAGCCTCCTTCCCTTCAAACCATGCAACCACGGCCTGCTCCACAACAGATGCCATACTTTTGCTTATAATTCTCATAGAAATCATCATAGAAAAGCGCATACTTAGAATCCCACAGTTGGTGAAATTCTTTTACGATCTCCATCGCAATTTCGCCCTGCTCTGTGGAAACATTTTTGGTATTCCACTCCTTATTTTTCGTTAAAGCAGCACTTGTGATATTAGAGCTACCGATGATAATACGATAAATCTCTTCCTTGAAATCAACGCAAGTCAATAATCTTTACATCTAACTTGTCTTGAGGGACATCTTAGTTCAGATTCAGCATCACTACCGTAAACTGACATGCAAGTGTAGATTCTATTAACATCCAAGGGTACTCCCTGTTATCCAACTAGAAATGTCCTACCTCTTTTGGATTTTTTATCTGCTTCTCTTGAATACGCTTTCTTACTTCCTTATGATAATTTTCATGCCAAGTTTTCTCTTTTTCCCAATGATTTTTTATTTCGTCTGAAAGATGAAGTATAAAATCTACATCTTCTCCCCAATGCTCCTCCACCTTTTCTTCTGACAAAGATTTTTCATCCAGCAATTCATAAGCAAGCAGCATTGCTTTCCACACATTCATTAATTCACAGAAGTATGGAATTTTCAAAAATGCCTTCTCTTTTTTCATTTTTTTGAACAATTTACTTGTTATTTCATAGACATCACAGCCACGATGTAGATGTGAAATTTTTGTCAAAAGGCAATCTGTCTCTTTTTTATCTTCTATCTGCTCTTCTATCTCTTGTATTGTTTGCTGCTTTCTCTTTTTAGCAAGTAAATATTCTTCATCTAAACTTTTTTCACGGTCTTTTTGAAAATATGTGACGGTCTCATCGTGGCTTTTAGGTGTTTTGTTCGGTCTATATAGGTATATCTCTTTACCATCTTTTTGATAGAAATACATTGCCTTCTGAATTAATTTATTCCGTTTTTCTTCATCAATCTCATCAAAATATGTTCTATCAATTCCAAAGAACGCCGCCATTTGGTTCTTTCTTTTCTCCGGAATAGCCTTCTTCCCACTCTCCCAACTACAAACCGCTTGCCTTGTAACTCCTAATTGATCTGCCAGTTCACTCGTTGATAAATTACAACGGATTCTAAGCCATCTAAGCCCATTCATCATTATTTTCCTCCATGTCTTCCATATGTTTATCGGTACAAGCATATGTTATCAGTGGTTTACAAAAGCAATCAATCCGCAACCTTTTGTATGATTAGTAATCATTCAGCAATCATATTGCCATTCGCCATCAGTTACATCAATTCCCAGTTCTTCAAATATTATCTTGCTCCTATCTGCATCGTCCCATAATTCAAATTCCAAATGCTTTGCTCCAGACTCCTGAACAATTTCTTCCATAAGATCCTCAAAGAGCTCTGTACCAAAGCCTTCAATTGGAGCATTGTCCATCAGTTGGATGTAAAGCTGATATTCCATATCGCTATTCTTATCTAACTGTATAACTCCGCAAAATTGCCCATCTCTTCTGTAAATGCACCAAAAATATTTCTTGCCTTGATAATGCTCTCAAAGTTCTTCAAAATAATCCGATTTATCCTTATCAGGTATTACATTTTGAGCCTCTTTAATTATTTTTGCCCAAGGTCTTGAATCTTCTAACAATTTCAAATTATCCTTGTCAGAATGCATCAATCAATGTCACATCCGCCGGAAGCCACTGCACGGAATCCAGTCTCTTCGGCTTCAATCTTCCCACCGGAAAATTTTCAACCGCCCTTGAATTGAATTCCACATAGCCTCTCGCGCTGGAAAATATATTGGTTTTGTGCTCTATGGAACCACAGATTACGGCTGCGACTACGCGAATAGCTTTCAAACAATCTTGCTCTTCTTATAAATTAAATTCTTTTTTCAACAGATCCACAAGAAATTTTGCGCTTACCTTATCAAATTGAATGGACTGACTTGCCTTTCCAGGTATTTCTCTGTCGTTTTTTCCATAAGTATCAATCTGCACATAATGCTCTCCATCCACTGTATCGAATACCGTATAAGTGGCTGCTACTGGTGTATGAACTGTGTTTCTATCTTTATTGAGTTTTTCTATCGTGTCCAAATTTATTCTTGCCATTTCTCTCGAATCCCCTTATGGAATCAATGTTTGAATGTGATCCATTACCTTACCATAAATATCATCATACCTATTTGACAATATTTTTCTACACATTTCTTCTGTGGACGTATCAAATTCTCCTATTAGCCCTAATAAAGATTTAGATGCATAATTAATTATTCTTTTTGTGTAATCAGAAATCTTTTCATCTAAAATAGCAGTATTTTCCTCCTTGGTAACATATATAAAATTTACTGGAGAATTAAGAAAATATTCTCTTTTGTTTCTTAGCTGCTTATTTCCTTTCGAAATCTTTTCATCAGACATTTTTAATGAACCTAACGGTATTACATGGTGTTTTTCTAAAACTTCCTCTGTAAATGGATGAACATATACGTTGGCATCATACAGCCCCTTGTATGTATTTATCATAAAAAACTGGCATATCACGTCACGTAAAAATTCCTTTGGATATATACCGGTCTCATCATTTTTATTTAATAACAAGAATTCCTTTTCAGTAAAATAATCGACCTTAAAAACATTCTGTTCCAATCCTTTAATCCATGTCTTATCATCTGTCTCAAATAACTGAATCAAATTTTTTATACATACAATTGCTCTTTCTGTTTGATCTGTATTGAAATATCCTGAAAAAATAATAATCCAATACCAAGCATCTAAATAATCATATATTTTCGTAACTTTTTTATATGACGGATTCAGCAACAAATATGCTAAAACAACTAAAATTAGATTATAATTCATTTCTTTAATACTTCTCACACCACAGCGCATTTGTAAAAAAAACATTGCAAGATCTAATGCCTCGCAAACTTCATCACATTTATTTTTCAAATCATGTGCTGAAACAGCTAATATTTTATCTCTTTTCACAAGATTTACATTAAGTTTTGAGATATCAAAATCCGGACAATGCGAATACAAACTTATAACATCAAGATATGCATCAAGATACGCACTGGCTATTACGTCATTATCTAAATCAACACTTTTTAGTCTTAAAGAAGCATTATACTTTTCTGAATATATATATCGCTTTATATCATTATTATTTTTTAGCTTCGAACTAAACACTTCCTCTGGGTAACTGTGTCTTCTTTTAATATTATTTAATATTTTGTCGTTATAATTTTCATCACTAATGCTATGCAATCCCTGCTTTGATAATTTGCTTTGCTGTTCATACCATTCTTTCAAAACATGATATAAGTCATTTTTCCGTTTCCGGTCAAAAGTATCATATACTTTAGATACAGCTAATGTTATCACCCAGCTAAGATACATATCATAGGAGTTTTTACAGTTGACAATTTTTGTATATGCTTCTTGATAAGAACCTGCGCTTAGTTCTTTGCATTATATTTTCTAGGGACTATATAATAAGCACTATTTATATCTAATAATGCCTTACCATAATTTACATTATTTCCCTTAATCTCTTTAAGCTTTTTAATTTCAGTTCTCAGTTCAATTCCAGCTTGCGTCTTATATACATAAGCTCCTGTAGATTTCTTTCTGTATATAATATTTTTCTGTGTAAGCACTTCTAATACAGAAGTGCCTTCCTTCAGTCGTACCGCCAAGCTTAAATATGTTTCATTTGCCAGCACTTCATCCTCTTTGTTTACAATTTGGATGACAGCCATAGCCTTAATCACTTTTCGCTCGTCTTCCGAAGAACATTTTGAAAGTGCTACCTCCGCGCCCAACCATATGTTATGAATAAATTCATTATTGACATCCTTTTTAAATAAGCCACTAAAGTAATCATAAATCAGGTCTGCGCCAATCACCCAATCCTTTGACTTATCATGATCTAAGACATATCGAGCCATACTGTTAGGTTCATCATTAGAAATAAAAGTAAACAATGTTCTCTCATTCTGTGCAACTTTTTCACTAATATTAAGAAGTAAATAAGTTGCAAGTGGATTTAAGGGATAGCATCCTTTTAATATTATTTCATCAAAATCTTTTCTTTCAAAATTGCAATTAAATACGGGTAGCTGATAGTAATTTTCTAAAGCTGTGGCACCTACTATTTTTCCAGCATTCGGTATTTGCCCCAAAGCTCTAGAATTTTTAATAATTGCATGTGATACCAGTTCATAATTATTTTTGAATGACGTAACAAAATGCTTTTCAACAATACGACCTTCTATTCCAGTAAATGCATTAATAATGTCACTGGATAGATATTTGCCATATTCTTTTATGCTCTTATGTGCAATCATCGTAATAAATATCTTCGCATTCGATGAATCCGTTGCCAATTCACACATGTCCTGAAGTAACTTCATGTTATTTCCGACATTACCATCCGTCAGTCCCTCAATGAACTTACTAAACTCATCAAATACTATATAAATTCCCGAAAAACCGTAGTCTTCTACCAGACGTTCACTAACACTTTTATACAATGGCAATACTTCCGATACAGCCAACGGGTTAAATATACTGCCAGATGTAATCTTTGGATATACACTAATAAAAGTATCTAGCGCTGTCCGTGAATATCTTTTCAACTCATAAATAAATTCTTTGTGTTCTATTCCAATACTTTTTAATTCTGTAATAAAATCATGATAGGTCTCCGGATAATTTTCTTGCCAGTCTTCTATCCTGTTTAATGCAATCGAATAGTATGTATCAGGTGCCAAATCAACCAATTTTTCTCTTTTTAAAGCATCGTTCAATGCCAATAAAAATGCTTGATTTAAATCACCAGTAGTATCATTGATTATAACTGGTAAAAATCTATTCTTACTCCATAATAATTTTACATCAGAAGCTGCCTGTTCTCCCAATTCATCTACAGCAGAAATTTTGTCAGCTAACTCTTCTATTATTTGAGTATTCTCACCAGTTCTTTCCATTGATAAAATAGCAAGCAATACTAATAATAAGTGTGACTTTCCTTTGCCATAAGGTCCTACAAGCAGAGTCGCCTGTTCCTTATTATTTATGGTTGCCTGCATATAGCCATCCAAAAAATTAACAGATGATTTTGTTGGAATATAGCTTAATACTTTTTCCGCCTTATTCAAACTAAGGTATAAATTTATGGATGTTTTAAAGCTATTATTAAATTTTATGATTTCATTTAAACTCTTAATGGCCATCTGCACTCTTCTCGTTTCTTTTATCTTTTATAATAGTCCGCCATTACGCTCTCTGTTGTGAAAGCTTTTGTCCGATATATCATATCCAATCCAGCCGTTCTGTCTACACGAATGTATTCAGCAGCATCCAGCCGATCAAGCAATTCATTTGCAAGAACCGGTTTCACCTGATAGATATGTGAAATACCGCATGTTCCATTCAATACTCTCTCTATAGATATTTCATTTTTATCCCGCATCATTTCTGCTAATTCATACAGCACTACCCATTCATCAATATCACGTCTCTTAGGACTTGTTTGAGAATAAAGATTTTCTGTATTTTTGACGAGACCTAAATTTGCAAAAGGAGACTGACTTTTATCTTCAGGATCACTGTTCACTTTATTCTTACTATACATGTTCAGCAGAACATCTACATCGTTCTTTAACGAGTTTTCAGAAAAAGGTTGTCCCATGACATATTGAGATATTTCACGATACAAAATTTTTTCTATCTCATCTTTTTCCATATCTATTACATTACATTTGTTAAAGAACATGTACCATGTAGTCGCATCTGCAATATTTTTTGCAATTTGCGAATGCAGAATCCATAAAGTAAATTTTTTTTCTAGATATACATCATTCTGTAAAATGATTTTTCCAAGTTCAGAAATTTTTGCTCCTACGCCCGGATTTTCTTCGATAAGTTTAAATGCCTTCATCCAATATCTAAGGGACTTCACCATATTATTTCCAATGCCAAAAAGATCAGGTCCCTCACTTCCCAAAAAAGCATCTGGTCTTTTGTCTATAATACTCAGCCCCTTTGTAAGCCACCCATCTCTTAACGCAAATTTTTCATGACCTTGAAGTCTTATTTTTATTTTTGTGTTTGTTGCCATATTAAGTCCTCTTTATACATAATACTTTTCTCATGTAGCAGCCTGCATTAAAATGATTAACACACTCCGTGCAACGCTTACATTTCTCATCGTTAATTGTATAAGCAATCTTTCCAGTACCATCATCTTTCACGCTAATGGCATCATGCCTGCATACACTTTCACATGCTTTACACCCTAAACACATTTGATATTTAGTAAGCTGACACTGCACTCTTCCCTCAGCAGCCGCCAAATTTCTCGCTCCAGCAAGATGTGTATCTTTAATGGTCACTTTAAGCTTAGTGCTTCCCATTCTTCCCTGAAGAACAAGTACAACTTTTCCTGCTTTGTTTAAGACATATACCTCACCTAAACGTTTGTTTCCAAGTTCCTTATTGATATAACCAAAAGGCTTAAACAATTCATAGAACTCTTCCGTTATAGGACGCTGTAATTCATAGTTAAATGCATTTTCATCCGTTGCGCACGGTTCATACGCTACAACCGATGTCTGTGCAGCGGCAAGTCCATTTCCACCCTGTCGTGCTTTCCAGCCTCCCTGTGATACGTATTCCTCAGGATCAGGTTTTCCAATTGTTGTTGCAAAATCCACAAGTAGCTTATGCCAATGTACATATTGATCGTACATATGCACTTTGGATAAAAATTCAGACCATCCACCATTATTAGGGCAACACCAGCATCCTACTCTCGTCCAGCCTAAACGATATATATAGTTTGGATGACCTGTTACAATTTCCGAAAAACATTTTTAATCTCCCTAGAAATAATGTCAATTCTTTTTTTCAAAGATAACCACTATTAACTATTACTTTGATGGACATACTTCCCTTCGGTTCCTTTTGAAGAATAAGACGGTCCTCGTAGGTAAAGAACTTAGATATAACGTCCTCTTTATCCACCGCTAACAATCAGCAGATAAAAGATCAATATGGTATTTATAAGACATGATGTACTACATGTTCTTATTACCAATATGAATATATTTATAAAGGATTGCTAACTGAAACGACTGCATTCCATATAACAGTTAAAGGCGCATATTAGATCCGGAATTCTTTTTGCAGGTATTTCAATGCCCGCATACCGTAGACATCCGTGAAATTCTGTTCAAACAGTAGCTCCAGCGGTGAAGAATCCGCATGCTCTCCTCTTTCTGAGATTTTTTTGGTAGAGTACAACACTTCCTGTCGATTTTTCTGCAGGCATTTTTCTATCGTTTCCGAATCGAATCCCAGGAATCGGAACACTCTCCGGTATATTTTCATATAGTGGTTTTGTTTATCTGTGATCAGTGTATAAGGAAAAATCTGCTCGCCATCCCGGCAGGAGCAGATTTCATCATCGATAATGACCATGTCCACTCCATCATCATAAAAGCGACTCACACCGCCATTCGGATAAGTCACCGTCTCCCGGAGGACATAGTTCGGATATGCAATTAAGAATTGATCTTTTTCAGGAATAGATTCAACCATCTTTCTTCCCTGTCCGGTCGTACATCTTCTGTCAGAAAGTTCCGCAGCTGCTGTAAACTTGTATGTTTTTTCAGCAGCTGCTCCAGTTTCTCTTCTGTAAAATCCAGAAAATATCTGCCGTTCCTTTCCCCTTCAAATACACCATGCTTAAATGACATGTACAAAATGCCTTGCGGCTTCAGTGCCTTCTCGATGCGATATAACACTTCATCCAGTTCCCCATAGGATAAATGTAGCAACGATGAGCACGCCCAGATACCGCGTCATACACTTCCGATGCATCCAGCTCTTGGAACAACTGGCATTTCACCGGAATCCCCGTGTACTCTGATGCCAACGCGCACAGTTCCGCGGAGCCGTCTATCGCGTCTACCCGATATCCATGCTCCAGGAAATATTTCGTATCCCTTCCGGAGCCGCAGCCCAGGTCCAGGATCTTCGCCCCTGCAGGAAGCCCTTCTATAAATTCATCCTGCATTACATGAAAATCTACATTCCGCGTATTCTCCACAAAATCTGCGGCATTTTGATCATAATATTGAATTGTCTGATTCTTTTTACTTTTTTCGCTCATTTAAAAGTATCATAGCATATTTTCAGGAATACTGCAATCTATGTAAAATTGCTCCCTCTATTATATGCATGACAATATGCGACAGAATCTTACAAACTTTTTACCGAGGCAACTTTATGTTACCGCCTAAGTTGCCAAAGTTGTCACCGGCCCACAATTCACTACTCCAAGCACCATTTGTTTATAAAATTACTACTTTAAAAATAATAAAATTTGTCGTAGCTTATAATTTTACTTTCTGGTTTTTACTTGACATAAACCTGTTTGCGCTGCAAAAATTGTTGCATCATTGCTTACATCTGTCTTTTTAAAATTATTAATTATTTTCTCCTGAGATTCCGGACTCCAATATATTTTTAGCATATTTTTAGTCCGTGTGATGGCTGTATAAAATATATTGAGCGATATCATTTCATCAACCTCTTCTGTTATTACAATTTTTACAGATTCATATTCAAGACCTTGGGCTTTATGAATAGAAACAGCATAAGATACCTGAAACGGAACAATTCCTTCCTCATCTTGAATATCCTCATCTGTATTCACATTGTTATGTACAAAAAATCTAATCACGGATTTTCCAGGATGTAGTGTTTTTACAAGTTCTAAGCCTACGTCTTCTGCATCCCATTCTGTTATCGCCTTATCAATTTCTATAGAGAAATACACACCTGTTTCGGTCGGTTCAATTTGAACAATTGTGCCCTTTAAATTGTTATATAGCACCGGTGCAAATCTATTCGATTCATTAAACAAAACAGGATCCCCCACTTTATAGGTCCATACTCCTTTTTTGTACGGACTATTAGCATTATTGTTCTGTAAAAATCTGTTAATATTATTAATACCGTACAGTCCATCATAATTCAGGCATAAAATAATTTCATCTGACGACTTCTTTTCAAATATTGTATCGTCTAATGATGCCGAATATCTATAATGCACAATATGTTCTGTTATATCCGATTCAAGATTTCGTACTTTTTTCCAAAAGGATAACAATTCACCCTTCTTCGTCCTATATGGTGTTTCCAGTTCACACCATGCAACTCTTTTTATAAAATGTCTTGTCATTTCAAACCAGTTTCCAAAATCAATAGCTTCTATCTGATGGGTATCTCCCGCGAGAACAATTAGCTTGCATTTTATTTTTTCTAAGACATTTTTCATATCTGAATTACTTATCATACTACATTCATCTACTATTAAAATATCATATTCTACGCTATTCCATTTCTTTGATATAAAACTTTTTACTGTCGAAAACTCTGCGTTTTTTGTTGCTATATTCCTCCTTAAATTTTCTACTGCCGGATGAGTATTAGATAAGTAAAGTTTCTTTCTACTATCAAAATATTGTGAAACATGATTTATTAAATATGTCTTTCCTGTTCCTGCTGCACCATATATAAGTGCTACATGTGATTCTGTAAACATCTTCTTTAAAATTTCCCGCTTTTCATCACTATCCACCTTATTATCTTCCATCATCCACGCAGCTATGGCCTCTTCATATCCTGTCATTCCCTTTTGCGACATTTCAAGTAATTTTCGTATTATAAATTCCGTATTTTTAACATCCTCTTCTATATAAAGTTTATTCTTGCCAAATTTATGAATTCTTCTTTCTGGATGTCCCGTATAAACCCGACCATTATAACATCTTATCAGAGAATCGACATCACCATACACTTCTACTTCAGATATATCAGTATATATTTTTCCGTTAATTTTAGCATTGGTTTGTATATACCTTCCAAGCAATTCATGCTCTCGCCCATTGACGCTTATACAGCCATATAGTTCTGACGTTTCTGGCACATGCTTTATAAGATTTGATGCAAACGGCATATCATCAAAAGGAATACATCCATATTTCAGATACAATCCCGCTAAACGTTTATTCGCCTCACGATAATATTGAAGTTTCAGCACTCGATTATTTAATGTTGCTAAAAGATAGGCCAAAGTATTACTTGCTGGTCCTTTTCCCAGTAGTATTTGTCTACATATATCCAGTATGCCTATAAACTTAACTACTTTTGCCCTTCCAATCATCATACTTCTTATATTTTGATATGTCTGTTCCGGCATTAATGCGATATCTGTAAGACTTGCACCTGATCTTGTCAAATAATTCATCATACCAATATACTCTGCGCTGCCAGTATCCATTTTTATAGTTGTCCCAAAAAACTTAGCAAAATTGCTCAGTTCGCATGGTCTGATTGATACCCTGAAATCTCCTAAAACATTTACAGGCATTTTTTTATTCTTAATTTCAATTTCATCCATGAAAATTGAAGCATTAATTGCATAATGATATGGAATCATATTTTTTGAAAAGGCAATAAACCTATCCATTTTACTTATGTTATCAGCGACAGGTGTTAATGTGTTTTCATAATAAACTTTACCGTCTACGATAAAGCTTTTAATTTTTTTTACGTAATATCTTTCGCCCTTATTATATTGTACAAGCGGTCTGTTTTGTTTTAAAACATCTGCTATTTTTTCATAGTATTCCTGAATTGTTTTATCTGTATTCACAGGAAATTTATCAATATTTTGGAGAATTTCTAAACCATATTCGTCTTTCACAAAGTTCTTGAGTTCAACCAAATATTTATAGTATTTTAGTATAAGTCTTTCCGCCCCCTCGTGGCTTGAACCGTAATGTGATCGTGATTCCTGTAAAAACTCATGGAATTTTCTTAAAAAAAGGTATTTATTATCCGTCTTTATAAAACTTAATGATGTTTTAATATCTCCATAGCCTACAGTCAAATCATGCTCTGTACCATAAGCCTTCATAGCTACATGCTCCACTAAATTTCTTGCCTGTGATAAAATATTTTGAGAAACCAAGCCTCTTGATGTAAAATCAATAAGTTCAATATTTTCGCATATTGTCTTATTCAACTCTTGTATCCGTATATCAATTTCCTGCATATTTTCTCCTCCCACTCAAAGTTATTACATATCATATATTTATAAGTCTCTATATTATGTATGTGACAATATCCAGCAAAATCTTACAAACTTTTTACAAAAGTGGTCATCAAGTTAAGCGCATTATTTCGACTTAATATTCCATTCTACTTTAGCTCTTTCGAATGTTTTATTTTGTGTTTTTCGGCTATTTCATTTTATGTTTTTCGGCTATTTTGTTTTGTCTTTTTCGAGTATTGTGTTTTCTACCAGTACTCCTCTCCCCAGTACCTCGCCAGCACGCTCTCCATATTCGCTCTGCCCACGGGGTTCGCGGTATGGATCTCCACGGGGTAAAAGGTCTCCCGCTCCACCAGCCAGTCCAGCAGTTTGATGGCATCGCCGCCTTGATTTGCAAAATCTCCCAGATCATGGTCGAGATCCAGCACCTCAATCTCGATGCCGTTTTTCTCCGCCTCCCGGATCAGCGTCTTGGCTTCATTCACGGATCTGGCGCTCTCATATCCCCAGGGTGCCGGGCGGAGATCATCTAACCATATTTTCATGCTTCACGCTCCTTTTCATTAATCCAGGCTTTTCAGATATGCTTTGATCATTCTTCCAGTGTAGATATCAATAGTTCGGTATCCGGATAATATAATTTATATTTGCTCTCATCAATGTTTCCCTTCAACGGTAATTCCGGGAAAATCAGGCAATTGCATTCCGTAATAACTCTGGTGTCGACCAGCCATTCAATGCCGTTTTTCACATTTCATGAGCCATCTTTTTGCATTTTTTCACATTTCATGAGCCATCTTTTTGTGTTTTATCACATTTTATGATCTTTTACCTTCATCTCGCCGGGTGCATTCTCTTTCCCGTTAAAATACGATGCCTGCTTCTAGTTTAACGCTTACTTTCTATCCATGTCTTCCAGCAGATCTGTTAATATATTCTCCTGATACCCCGCCTTTTTCTTCTTCCTTACCTCTCCTGATGTCTCACGAAGAATCGGATTCTCAACAGCCTCCAGCTTTTTCATGGATATGTTTCCAATCTCTTCCTCCGAAAGGCTTTTCGTATAATCCTCCTTCGACATTCTCCACACATGGATCCGGTCACCGTATTTTCTCCAGAGTCTGTCGGCGATCCGGATTCCATCCGGATCGATGTCTCCGCTATAGTAGATTTCTGCCCCACTATTCAGTAGAAAGGGAATCAGCTTCACTGCGGCGCTCCGCAGCTGTCCCGAAGTGCATAGCAATGTCACATTCTTTTGTTCCAGGTGCTTCAGCAGGTAGCTGAACACCATCTCATTTTCCACAATGTAAACCTTGTCTCCTGTCGGTTGTACCGCTGTCAGCTCCTGCAGATTTTCCATGGTAACCGCACAGGGCTCCTGCCGCCTGCAAAAGGCATCGTACGCCAGGTGCCAGTCACTGTCAATCTGTAATCGCAATCCATAGATATGCACGATAGAGGAAATATTATCCGGCACAATACCGTTGGATAGTAGTAATTCTCTCCACCGATGGGCATTTTCCGGATAATCTGTCCTCGTAGCATAACACATTCCATGGACTAATAATTGCCCGGCAGTCGTTCCCTGATCAAAATAGTGGGGATTGCCGGATATCTCCGCGGAAAACACTGCCAGAGGATATTCCTCTTCCGTCTCTCGAATATCTTCCAGCAGAATGAGTGCTCTTCCTACGGTTTTCAACAGTTTTTCCGTCCGTTCTCTGTCTCTTCCGTATTCTCTGATCACTGTCTGATAGCCAAACTTCTTTTTGGAATACATTTCCCGCAGCCAGAAGACAACAACTGAATCCGGGCCGGCACACTCTGTCAGACAACCTTCCACTGTTTCAAAAAATTCCGCCCTGCTGCGCTCTTCCTCCATCCGCATCTTCTGCGTGGTTATCATTTTTCTGGCAAAATATGCTTCCAGAACCTCTTCGAAATTTACAGGAGCAAATTTTGTGCATTGCAGTCCTTTTTCAAATTCTGCAAAGGGAAAACGTATGGCATCTTCATAAAATGTCTTTCCGAGTATCCCGCCGATGGCTCTCCGTTCTTCTTCGGAAGTATGCTTCAGTGTAATGATTCCCTTTGCTCTCCCATAAGAATTCCATTTCTTTTCAAATTCTAAAAAGCACCTCCGGTATGCCGGATTTCCCTTAAAATATGCCGCACATGCTTCATTATTGTTCATCCAGAGTCCTCTCATGTCCGTTCCATGTATACCGGATCACCGATACCACCTGGGAGTTCTCCGGGCGGTGCAGTTCCGCGATCCGAAGACCTTTGACCGTCTCAAAGCATCCCCACAGAGCCTGGGAATTCATGATATAATCAAAATCCAGTTTATGGACCAGTTCAAACATACTTTTGATATTCTTGTCATCGACACCGGCAAATGACTCATCCAGCGCAATGATCCTGGGGTGATCTTTATTATCCGCCTTTTTATACTGTGCGTTTACTGCTCCGAACAGCGGCACATACATTGCCATTGCTTTTTCACCTCCACTGAACCGGTTAAACGCAGCATTGGTCAGTGGCTTCTTCGTCTCATCCCCGCGCCGGTAAAACATCTGGAATTCAAACCATTTCCGGTAATCCAGAGCATCTCTTACCAGCTCCATGTAATTAATGATCGTGCCCGTCTCTTCCAGCTTTGCCTTTTCTGCACGGATCTTGCTGCGGAAATGACCTGCTACTTTTTCAATATCATCCAGGGTAAGCAGCTCTCTGTCGCGTAGAAGGATCTGCTCCAGATCCGCTGTATCCAGTTCTTTGTCATTGTCGGCTTTGCAGGGTTTCCATTCCAGGGAAAAGCGAAGGCCCATAGATGTATCGATCTCCTGCATGAGCTTCGACATGTCTTTTGCCCATTTTCTGCTCTCTGCTATGCGGTCCGTAAGCTGCTGGCTGATCGTCTGGGACAGGATATCTTCGAAAAGCTCCCGGTCCTTTTTCTGTATCAGCAGTTCTGTCTCTTCGATAGCGGTCTTCAGGATATTGTAAAATTCCTCCAGATATACTTTCTTGCCATTCCAGACAGAGATAATACGATATCGCTTACGTATAGCTCCCACAATTTCTGTATCACCAAAGCACTCTTCTATGGACGTTCCATAGCTTGCAAGGCTTCCATTATGTTTATGATATTTATCATGCAAGGACTGAAGCATATCAACAGACTCTCTGTTCTTCTCACTGTCACTTACTAATTTCACTGCCTCTTCGGCACATTCACAGATTGTGCGGCCTTCCCGGTTCAAAATCAGTCTCAGATCCAGTTCCTCTTCAAAATAGCTTCTGAGTGCCGTTTCCTCCATAATCAATCCCTGCAGTTTTGCTTTTTGTTCCGGAAGGTCTTTCAGCAAGCCCTGCAACATTCCTTCACGTTTCGCCATCTCTATTTCCAAATCATTTATTTTTTTACTGATCTGTTCCAGTTCATCCTTCACCTGTTTCAGCCGGTTTGCCTTTTCCAGCAGTTCCGGACTCCTCAGATACTCTTCCAGCTGGCGGATCCGGATCTCGCAGGCCTTTGCACGGGTACTGTAAGCTCTTTTTTCTGTAAAGGCTTCCTCCAGATCATCGTTGTATTGGTCTATCCGTCCTTTTTTATCCAGACAACTGATCTGCTCCGTCTGCATATGGAGTAGTTCACGTCTTATACTCTGCCATATCCTTCCGTATTCTTCCACTGCGCCGCAGACTTCCTCATAAGCCTCTGTCGTTCTTTCATAGGGCAGCATTTTACAAAGCTTCAATACTTCCTGATATTGCCGGTTCTTCTGTTCGGAAAGCCTATGCTCCTGAGCCTGCTGTTTCAGATATTCATTCTCCAACGTCTCCAGAATACGTTCCAGTTCTCTTTTCTCCGACAATGCGATCTGAATCTCCGAAAAATCAGGGATCTCCTGATATTCCGTCTGTAATCTGTCCATTCGTTCCTGTAATTGCGTAATTTCAGCATTCCATTCTGCTATGGTTTTGCTGATGCTTTCTATCTGTTCCTGCAGTTCCCGGATTTTTTGTTCTTTTCTCCGTTTTCTTGCGAGATATCCTACATATTCTGCTGCCTGCTTGTGAGCTTTACCGGCTAAGATTCCCTGCCGGAAGCTGCCGTCTGCGCCAAAACAGATTCCCTGTGTCTTTCCTTCTTCTTCATAAATGTTACTGAGGATTTCCAATACCGGAGTCCTCAGTTCCTGCGGCAGATCATCACTTACTGTCAATCCACAAAAGCGGCTGTTGCCCTGTCCGTCTGTCTGCAGAACCGCATCCAGAAATTCCGGATGCTCCGCTTTTATTTTCGCAAAATCTTCCCTCGTCACCACCAGGGCATCCAGCATTCCGGACATCTGTAATTGTGCCTCCAGCCTTGCACAGGCAGTCTCATCCAGCTCCTTTGCGAACTCTACCGTTCTGTAAAACGGAATGGCAGTAATCCCAGACTGCGCCAGGGATGCTCTGGATGCTTCGACTGCCTCATCCCGTTCCGGCTCCAGTTCCTGCTGCTCCTGCACTTTCTTCAGCTGTTCCCGGACTTCTTTCAGGATTTCCTCCTGCATCTCCCTCTGATACTGCTTCTCATTCTTTTCGTCTGTAAGCTGCTGACGTTGTCTTTCATAATCTGCACGGAAGCCCCTCTGTATCTCCACGCCATCCGCTACGGTCTCGTATTGTCTTGCTTTCTGTTCCGCCTGTAGGAGAACCTCACGTTCCGGATGCCATTCCGCGGCTGTTTCTGCTCTATGAAAGACTTCCGTGATCCATGCATCGATTCTGTCCGACACCTGTTCTTCTGCCATTTCCAGCCGTTGTTCTTCCTCCGCTTTTTCCTTCTTCGTCTCTTCCAGAAGACTGGCGGCTTCCTCGTACTGTCCTAAGATCAGCTCATATTGTCCGAGAGCTGTTCTTCCTGCCGTCAGCTGGTTTTTCCATATTTGCAGATGCTCTGCAATCTCATCTCTTTCTTCGTATTCTTCCAGACTGATTTTCTCTTTCGCCTTCTCATGATGTTCCCATTGCAGGATTTCCTGTTGTTCCTCCAGCTCTTCCCGTTTTTCCTTCAAGGTATCCCGGCGGAGTTCCATCTGTTCCTCCAGCTTTTTCAGAGTCATCTCTTCGTCCCGGATCCGCTCCCTGCCATCCTCGATCTTTTTCTCCCAGCGGCGTTCTCCATCCGCAGCCTCCTGATACTCTGTCTTTAATTTCTCCAGTTTGCGGTCTGCATCCTCGAGTTCCGGATCCAGAAGCGCATTGCGCTCCGTTTCTTTCAGCTTTTTCTCTGCCGCAAGTCTCTCAGTATCCTGTGCTGCCCTGCTCTGCTCTTCCTGTGCCTCACGCTGCAGCTGTTCCTTCCCCTCCAGTATTCCCTGTTCTCTCTCCACTTCCTGCTTCTTGTTCAGGTAGCCCAGAGCCTTTTTTGCCAGCATATACTGGTTATAACGGGTATATTCATTGCGGATGATCTTCACATCATCGAAGGCGCGGTTGAGCATCTCCAGACTATCCTGGATCTCATCCATTTTTTCCATCGCATCTACCATAGGGCGCAGATCCTCATCCGTCAAAGTCTGCAGGGAATCATTCAGAATATCATATACCTTGGTCGGTTTAAACTCTTTGGAAAGTTTGGGAGCCCGCACCTTCACCAACAGTTTGATGAACTGCTCATACTGTTCTTCCTTACGGAAACCGAAAATATACTGGTTGACATGCTTCTTATATTCCGACGGGCTGTCTGTGAAAAAATTATCTTCGCCCAGTTCCGCCTTCATCTCACGCTTATCCCGGGGAATTTTGTTGGATCCCACTTCCTTATACAGCCACAGATCATATCCCACTCTGCGCCCGTCCAGGATCACAAAGCCCCAGAAATCCATCGGTTTTCCGCGTTTTGCCTTTTGTCCGATTCCAATGGTGCGGTACTCTCCGGAGTCTTCTTTCCAAAATTCCAGAAACAGATAACCGGTAGACTCCTCCTTGCCCTCTTCTCCCAAAAAATAGTATTCCATCCGGCGGTCACTGGAACCAAACGGATCCAGTCGGCTGGGGGTACGGTCTCCGTCCAGTACAAACGGAATAAAGCTCTGTGTCGTGATGGATTTTCCGGAGCCGTTCTGTCCGCGCAGAAGCAGTTTCCCATCCTCGAATTCAAAGTCCTCTTCGTCATATAACCAGAAATTCACAAACCCGATCCGGTTCATTTTCCAACGTTCGTTCATTCTTCTCCGTCTCCTTTGTAATCGGAAGGATACTGTCCTGCCAGCCTGCCCACCGCAGGCAATACAGTGATCCGTTCCTCCTCACTGCGTACCATCATCCAGTCCGTCATATACTTTAAAATGGTTTCCACAAGCCTGTCCTCGTCCATTTCGCAATATTCCTTGCTCCATGCATTCTTCCACTTGTTTCTACAGTTTGTGATAATCCGGGAAAATGCCTGCTTTGTCATTGCAATACATTCATCCTCTTGTAATTCCAATTGTCCCTCTGTCAATTGCCTCTGTATCTCTGCACATACGATCAGGACGCTTTCCGAGATTTGGGCATCTCTCGGGTGCACGTTTCCGTAGCAGTCATCTGTATCCAGTGTAAGAAATGCCGCATTACGATAGATATCCAGATTACCACCCAAATTTTCCCGCAAATATTTGCCGACCCATTGTCTCTGATTTTTCAAGTATAGTGCATCAGCGTCCTCTGTACTGTCCCAGTAAAGTGCCGGACAGACTGCCAGCTGCCTGTATACCCGGTTAATACGTCGTGATCCTCTGTTTTCCTCAAATTCCTCAAAATCTGTCTTTTCAAAATCCTTCCAGGATTCATATCCGGAAATGTCGGTAGTAAAGCTACTGGTAAAATATTTCGAATAGCCTGTATTTTCATACAGTACTTCCTGCCCGGCTTCCTGGCTGAAGGATTCACTTTTTCCTTCATACACTCTGAGCATCTGCAGCCGTTCCATATACTGCAATACGCGGACCAGTGATTTTCTCTGTGTAAAAGAAGTCCAGTCCACCGGCATGTAATTTTTCAGTTGTGTCTCCACATAGTCAATCAGTTCCGACAGCAAAAACTGCCTGCCCTCCTCGGCATCCTCCAGATACATCAACACCACACATAGTATGCAGTAGTCCCGAATGTCCGTAAATTCACTGATTCCCATAAATGCTTCTGCATGCGCTGGCCTCTTCTCCAGTTTTAACAGCTTCTCTGTATGTATCAGCTTCCATCCCAGTTGTTCTCTGATAAAACGTTGAAAGTTCGGAATGTCCCGTTTTACTTTATAGAAAGTCTCCTTGTCACTGTCCCGGCAGATCCAGAATTTTTCCATTAAGGTTCTGATTTCATTCATACTTATTTAAACTCCAATGTATAATCCGGCATTTTCAGATCGCCGTCTTCGCATTTCAGTACACAGCTGCCTTCCTTTTTCCTCAGTTGATACTCCTGTCCGTATTCCGTCCGTCCCATCTTCTCCGAACTCATATTAGCCTGTGCGATCCACTGCAGGAAAATGGCGCGTGTGTCTTCGGAAACCACTTCATCAATCTCCGCAAACCGAATCTTCTTCTCCCTAATATACTGGAGTACCACTTCCTTCTGCTTCTGCGCCTGTCGCAGGTAGCTTTCCCGCTGTGCCATTTTTTCTAACGATTTATCGGCAAAACCTGTTCTGTCTTTTCTCTCACGATACCCTCTCGTGTGTGGCTTCAGCAAAAACATTGCCGGCTCTTCCTGATAAACACTGTTATTAATACCATCCTCGTCTCTCGGAATATTAGTCTTATAATGCTCAATCTGCTGCACTCCGAAGACATGCGCCGACAATTTATGGGCTTCCTCCAGATCCTCACATTTCAAGAACAATTCCAGAAATTTTTTATAATCATCCTTTCGGCTGATGCCCCAGTTCTGAACCTGTACGATCAGGGCTGCATTTTGAATAATGTTGCGTATAATATCGCTGGTGATCTTCAATACTTTTTTAGCTTCGCATTCCTGTCCCCGTCCGTCCACGAACCAGTTTTTCAGGGAATACCATTTTCCGTATACATTTTCCCGTATGCTCGGCTCGGCGTTGCCATGTATTTCCAACAGTGCGTGGGGAATATCCAGTTCACTTGCCACAACCCGCTCCAGAATCGTATTCTCCATACACTCTGTATTCTTTTCCAGCAGCTGTTCCATCCGTTTGGAATGCCGCTGCAATTCCTGCACAAACTCATTCAGGTATTTGATAAATTTGTCCTTATGAACCATGAATTCCACGGATTTCATCAGTTTTTCCGTTTTCCCGGAGTAAAAGTCCCGCAGATAATCCTGATAGTTCTGGTTGAGTCGTTTAAAATCCTCCTGCAGCGTCTGCCACCATTCGTTCACCGTGCGAAGCTCTGCGTTCTCCATGTTCTCCGTCTCATCCAGACTTCTCTCCAGACGGACAAAAAAGTTGGTCGATAGATTTCCCGATTCCAGAAATAAATTTTCCAAACGTACCGTCAGACGCTCGATCTCCACAGCATATTCCGACATCGTATAGCGGTATTGCTTATTTTTATAATCCGCTATTGTGTACACTTTGCCCGGATCCTGTATCGGTGTAAGATTTTTCCACTTAACAAGTGCTTCCAGATCCTGAACCAGCTGCTCCATGGAATACGCTTCGAATGCTTCATCCTCTTTCAAGAACCTGTAAATATCTTCTTTATACAGCTGAAAATGCATCTTTTCGTATTCCCTGTAAAAGCATCTCATAATTTTCCGGTATATCGATGCATTCTGTACCGACAAGTAAGAAGTTTCGTTGATCTGTTCAAAATGTTCCATCCGTTTTTCCTCTAAATAAACGCAACCATATATAGTGGTAACGTAATGATCCCCTCTTCGCTCACGCCGATGTTACCATCCGCAAATTTATATCCATACGATATATCTCGATTATTTTTCATAAGCCATTTTAATGAATTTGCCTGAGTGTTTCCGCTCTTGACTTCAATCGGAACGAGTTTTCCGTCTTTTTGGATGATAACATCGATTTCTTTTCTCGCTGTCTCATTTTTATAAAAATAGATCTGATATCCCTTCTTATATAGAGCATCTGCTATTGCGCATTCATAGATACCACCTTTGGAATTCCCGGTCAAAGTATTTTCTACAATATGCTGCTTTAAGGAAAAGTCCTTCATCGCCATCAGCAATGACAGATCGGTTGTATATGCCCGGAAAAAATCATCTCTTGCATAATCGTCCAGATCGAATCTGACATCTGTCACCAATTTGCATAATTGCACCATATCTGCCCGAAGCAGCCATTCAACACTCGAATAATATTTTTGTGCTCTTCCTCCATGCTCAATCTCTTTATATTGAAATTTATGGTTTTCCTTATCTAACAGCTGCTTTGCAAGCGACAGATAGCACTTCTCTGCTTTGACCTTTTCTTCTGCGGTTGCATAATGGGCTATATCGTACTGATATCCTTGTAAAAGACTTCTTTGAACCTTGTCAACTTCTCTGAAATCCTTTGTATTTATATACTTCTGTACTACTTCCGGCATACCGCCTGTCGCAACATACTGTCTGTAGTAATTCATCATTTGCGAATGAATCGCCTCCGGAATTACCGTTTTAGAGTGCAGATATCCACAAAGCTTCCCTATCATATCTTCGGAAATCCCCATTCCCCAGAGAAATTCCTCGAAATCCATCCCGTACATTCTCAGATAATCAACATAGCCAACAGGATAGGACGATGCGCGTTTATAATCAATTCCCAGAAGTGACCCTGAAGTAATGACATCATATCTGTTATCGATCGCCCAGAATTTGAGTGATGTGATCGCTTCCTGACATTCCTGGATTTCATCCAGAAAAATCAAAGTTTTCCCGGGGATAATTTTCTTGTCCGGAAAACGGAAACGCATAGCCATAACCATATTGTCTACCGTAAGATCTCCGGAAAAAATCTCCATTGCCGAGGGCATCTGTTTGAAATTAATTTCAACCAGCTCCTCAAAATTTTCCTCTGCAAACCGCTCGATGATGTATGTCTTCCCAGTCTGTCTGGCTCCTTGGACTACCAGGCATTTTCTGTCTTTTGTATTTAACCAGTTTTTAATGTAATCTGTCGCTTTTCTTTTCAGCATAAAGCACCTCAAATCAACATATTCTATTACGTTTAGTGTTTGCAATCAACATTTTGTAATGCAAAAATGTAATCTCCATCAACATTTTTGTATTTTTAATTATAATGCATTTTTTGAGCGTGAACAACATTTTTTCCCAAATCTTATTTTTTTATCCGCTTCCATTCCTGCAGGCTGTCGATCTCGCTCCCGCAATATTCACACACGCCTTTGGTCACATCAATATTGGCGTCGCATTTGGGGCATTTGATCACGTGGATCCCGCTGTCCAGGGTCATGACTCTGTCGTTGTGGCTGAGGGAGAAGGTATCCTTCTGATATGCGGATGTGATCCGCCCACCTCGCAGATACACCAGTCTGACCTGCAGCTCCACATCCACGCATAGTATGCCATTCTCCACATGCTCCTGCAGACCGGTATAGTCCATAATGTCGTAATCAATGACATCCGGCCGGGAATAGTAGCGTCTGCCGGCTTCGTAGTTCAGGTTATTATAGAACCGCTTTTTGTCGATGCCGGTGCCGGTCCAGAATTCCTGCTGCCGACGGTTCTGTTTTTCTTTGTAGCGTCTGACAGGCCCCAATACCGCATAAGCATCGCACAGGTAGAAAAAGTAATAGAGGATCATAGCCAGGATTGTGGCATAGATGAAAATCTTGCCCACATCATAGCCATTGAAGGTCCTGGAGGTATTTATGATCCACAGGCTGCATAGCAGGAATGATACAATGTAATCTACCACTCCCGTGACAATCCGGTAGACCGGGCTTTGCAATACCAGATCATAATGGTGCTTGCTGCCCAGCTCCTTGTCTGCGTAGTCAATGTTGGAGGCCGCATCACAGCAGGGACAGCCGTTCACAAATTCCTTTACTTTGCCGGTAAAGCCGCAGTTCTCACAGGTATGCTGTGCCTCTTCATCCATTCCGGATACATAGGTATACTCCATGCGGGAATCGAAGATTTTCTCTGTATGGAGCAATTTCCCCTGCCGGAAATACTCTTTGCGGCAGCGGATACCACTGTGCACATCATCCTGACAGGTTCCGTCTGTGGACCGGTACCTCAGGGTGCCATCGACGATGTAGGTAGTCTTGATATTGACGCCGCTTTCTGTAAGCCTGCGCATTTGAAGTGTTTCGGATATGAATGCCATTGCTTTCGTGTCCTATCTGTTATTGTTGTTATTATTGTTGTTATTGTTATTATTGTTGTTGGAAGAGGAACCACCGCTGCTGCCGGAGCCTGAGGATGGTGTGTAATGAGGGAACACTTTGAATTCTGTCCGTGACAGCAGGATTCCGTCAATGCTGCTGTCGGTGCAGTTCGCCATGATCACCTTCTGGGTTTTTGCGGTATTCTGCCCAATGATGAGGGACAGATTCTGTCTGCCTCCCTTGATGAAAGCCTCCGGCTCCTGCTCCAGGAAATGATAGATCTCCCAAAGCTCCTCCTCTGTCACCTCATAATATTTCGTCAGTTCCACGCAACGCTTCATGCGGATCAGTTCTTCATAGGTCTGCGGTTCAAAATTCATGGAAAGCCTCCTTGTCATTCTTTTGCTCCAGTGTCAGATAATAAAATTCAATGTTCTGAAAGGGGAGATTGATGGCCTGTATATGGTAATAGGCATTATTTTCCTGCTTCCGGTAATGGCAGTCTCTCAGCTCCGTAGTGGTGCACAACAGATTGTTCGGTCTGCCCGTGGCATATTCCTTTGCATATTCGCGCAGGAGCCCGGAAATATCATATACATACCATTCTTCTTCGTTGTCCCCGGAATGGTCCAGCACCCCTTTATAAATCTGATGCGTGGCAATGTGCCGCTGTTTTGTTCTCCCCTCATCCCCGTAAGTCACGAGATTTCCGGACAACAGCATCAGGTATAATGCGTTGTTCTCCGGATAATCGCATTCTTCCTGCAGCATATGCTTTTTCATACGCAGCTTTACCGTACTGATGGGTGTCAGATATAGGATCTGTCTGGACTTCCTAAGGATCTGGGAGATCAGCGGATATCTGTCTCCATCCACGTCCAGTTCAAACACACCGCTGTCATAGATATATTTCAGCTTTGCATCTTGTGCAATGATCTGTTCCAGTGCAGGATATTCTGCGGATACTTTTGCAGGCAGATACTTTTCCGGCTCCTCCAGGCGCATCTTCGTCACATATTCATATGCCGTCTCGTCAGCAGAAGCATCCGGGGCATAGCCGCGGTCCCGGTACATCTGCTGTTGCAGCAGGCAGGTGTAGCTTTTGCCGGATCCATATACGTTTTTCACAAAAGGGCAGCCCGTTTTGCACAGATACAGGTAAGCGCACCTCGCACATTCCTCGGGAAACGGTTGTCTGTTATGGTTTTGGAAGATCTTGCGTGCAGCTGTTTTCAAAATGGTGTCCACCGTGTCACGGTAGATATTACCGTAGTAAAAATCTTCGTTCTTCTGACCTCTGACACAGGAATAGATGTCTCCGTTACGCTCCAACAGGAAAAATTTCTCTCCGCAATTATCGCAGTTGGTGCAGTATTCCGGTCCGAACTCATCGAACCATGCACCGTTGACCCCGGCATCCAGATTGGTCCCGTCAAAAGCCTCGTGCATCCGCCGGTAAAAGATCAGCTGTTCCTCTTCACTCATGTGATGCAGCAGGCCACAGGAATTGTAGTCAAACCCTATCATAAAATTAAAATCATTCATATCCAGGCACGTGTTCCGGTCCAGGAATCTGATATCCTCGATGATCTGATCCAGCTGTTCGAAATGCTCCCGAAAGATCGTGGCAGATACTTTTTTCTTGTCAGGGATCTCCTCCAGCAGTCGGATATTATCCAGTATCCGTTCCAGTGTGCCCTCTCCGCCCTTGGTCACCCTGTATTTTTCATGCAGGGAAAGAGGCAGATCCAGGCTGCCCGATATGGACACGTTGAACTCACGGATGGTCTCGATATGTCTGTCCAGTCCGTACAGATTCGTCTTGATGTGGGGATGCCCCACCCTGAAGCCGGCATCCGTGATGAGTTCACGCATGTCCTGATAGTAACTGCTGATATATTGGATCAAGTCATGGAATTCCTGCTTTGGTAAAGTGGTCACCTCGCCGCCGTGCAGGGAAATATTAAAGGGCACCACATCCGCTTCACGGAATTTCGCAATGGCATATTGCAGGGTCTCCAGGCAATCTCCGCCTCGCAGGGTATCTACAGTGTGGTCCTCCAGATAACAGTACCGGCACTGCATGTTACATGCCATGGTCGGCACATATAACAAATGAATAAATTTAGTATTCATAGTAATCGATCCTTACAGGTGTCTCCTTGAAAGCACGTTCATTGACAGATACGCCCTGGGGCAGTGTGATCTCCCGCAGAGAATCACAGCACCGGAAAGCGGAAGACCCGATCTGCTGCAGCTTGCTGTCCGGGGAGATCACCACCTCTTCCAGACTGGTATTTCCATAAAACGCGTGTCCACCGATCCTGGTCACGTTATCCGGGATCTCTATGCGCAGCAGGCTGCTGCATTCTTCAAAGGTGTTGCCGCGGATCTCCGTCAGTCCCGCCGGAAGATTTACCTCCTCCAGACTGCTGCAATGGTAAAATGCTTCCCCGCCCAGATACGTCAGATGCTCCGGCAATGTGACACGTTCCAGGCTTCTGCAGTTTTTAAATGCCTGCCCGCGGATCTCTGTAATGCTGTCCGGCAGCGTTACCTCTGATAAAAAGGGCATATTGGAAAAGGTGTTGCCGCGCAGGCCCACTACCTTCTCCCCCTGATAGGTATCGGGAATGGTCGCCGTAGTCATATTCGTCAGACCATAGACATAAAACCGCACATAATATCCGTCATCCGCCTGCTCATAGAAGATCCTGGGCTTACTGAACAACAGCAGTGAGCCTGCCACAGCCACCGCCATGAGAGCCCATTTTAACTTTTTGCTGTAATCCGACACCATAGATGCCTTCACATTCATGACAATATTCGAGATTTTCTCCTGGGATCTGGATCTGATCTCCTTTTTCAAATACTTTATCAGCTGATAACGGCTGGTCAAAAATGCATATACCACCAGGATGATAAGTCCGATCACATAGGTTTTCATCGGAAAATGAAAGAAAAACAGAGATATGTATACGAATAACAGAACCGCCAGAACGGCATTCAGTATATTTTTTCTGCGCAGCATATCCTCCGGGATCAGATTCTGTTCTTCCGTGATCCCGGCGCGCTGCATTTCACGTTTTATAAACCCTTCGACACAGTCCTCCTCGGACATGGCAAACAGCGGATCAAAATCCTCTGCATGCACTATTCTGCCCGTTACTGTTTCGTCAGCTGCAGGTGCATGGATCACCGCCTCAGCTGCTGTCTGCACCTTTTCCTTCCCGGACTGTTTACTTAGCTTTTGATTCCATACACCCTTTTTCATGGCAATGGGTGTCACAATAAATGCTCCCACAAACACCGCCATGAAATCCACGATTGCGATTCCTGTGGTAATGAAGAAATCAAAAAATAATAGTATTGCGATTCTGACCCCAAATAAGGTCCAGAAGATTTTTCTGCTGTTGTCCTTAGAGATCAGCTTCGACAGCGGCAAAAGCACAAATACAGACATATGTATTGTCACAAATGCCTCCATAAATAAAGTCATTCCCATTCCCATACCGTTATTTTCCCTTCTTTTCTACTGTGCATAGCACCTTTTTCGTCTCCAAAGGACTACGATACTTTTCCATTTCGCGATTCTGTCGTTTAATATTCAGAGCTTAACAGGAAGTCCGCTATGTGCATCGTCTTGATGCCCTCGTAGTTTCCTCCCGAGAACTCATCCGTTGTGAGAACATATTTGGGGTAGTTATCGTGGATTTCCAACAACCGGTCGTATTCCCGTTTTTCCGTTTTCAGAGAATGAAGCTCCTGCGTCACCTGCACATAGAGCTTTTCATTTTGCCGTACTGCGACAAAGTCGATCTCGCTGCTGCCGGATTTGCCGACATTGACGGTATACCCTCTGCGGCAAAGCTCCAAGTACACGACATTCTCTAAACTGGATGCCACACTGTCAGCGTTATAGCCGAGAACGCTGTACCGCAGGGCGGTATCGGCAAGATAGAATTTCTCCTGTGTTTTCAGGATCTCCTTGCCTTGTAAATCAAAGCGGGAGCATCGATGAAGCAGGTACGCCTTCTCCAGCTTCTCCAAATAACTGTAAACTGTTTCATTGTCCAACGCACGGTGTTCCGCTTTCAGGTAATCCGAAATGGACTTTGCCGAGAAGGTATTGCCCACATTGTTGAAGGTATACTTGACCACTCGTTCCAACTGGTCGATCTTCCGCACCTGATTGCGCTTGACAATATCCGAGAAGATCGTGGAGTTGTAAATATCACGCACGATGGTGTAGACCTCGTCCTGAGAGAACTCCTGCAAATGCGTTGCCGGGAAACCGCCCAAGCGTACATAGTCGACAAGCTCCGTCTTCGGCTCTCCCACCTCGGTATAATGGCTTTTGAACATCAAGTACTCGCCAAAGGACAAAGTGAAGATGCGGAAAGATACATATCGTCCCGTCAGATAGGTTGAGATCTCAGAGGACATCATGCGAGAGTTAGAGCCCGTCACATACAGGTCAACATCAAAGTCAGATGCCAGCGAATTGACGACCTTTTCCCAGCCCTTGATTTCCTGAACCTCATCGAGAAACAGATAGGTTTTTCCATCGGGCGAAAGACGCTCTTTAAGCTGTGCGTACATCTGCTTTGCCGTCATATCCTCATATTCCATTGAGTCATAGCGGCAACTGACAATGCGCTCCTTTGGAATGTTATGCTGCGCTTTCAATCTCTCCATAATCATTTTCAGGATCGTTGATTTTCCGCAGCGACGTACTCCCGTAAGGATTTTTACAAATGGCGTATCCACATAAGCCATGATCTTCTCTACATACAAAGGTCTGTAAATCATCGTGACCACCTCCGTTTGTAAATAGTATACCGCAATTCTTGCCAAAAGGCAATTCGTTTTGCGATTACAAACCGCAAAACTTTTCGTTGGTTTATTTTGTTTTGACACCTACCTTCTTTCCTATCCTGCTCAAAGTATACATTATTTCGAGCAAAATATCAGTTATATTTTGGCTTTTTGCTCGAAATTGCACTATTATGCTTGAACCAATGTCAATACCCCCTACCCTGGCTTTCAAAACTTATATCTCTTCATGATTATTCGCTTTCGCTAGTCCTAAAATGTATGAACAAAACTAAACTTCGCAAAAAATCGGCATCAAATCCATTTCTGAATTCAACACCGATTCTCTGCTTTTCCTTTTTTCTGTTGTAAGCCTTTCCACTCGGAACTGATCTTGTGACCGGATTCAGTTCTCCCCATGTTGTTCGCTGCTTAGCATAATATTCCCTCTGCGCTTTCTTACTTCTTTTATCAAGCGTTACATATTGCTTCATTTTCTCATCCTCGCTTTCGTGCCTTCTTCAATCATCTTTGCAATTTTACCGCAGGCGTCAGGATAATCTTTATGTCCCAGTAAGAGCATTTTATCTTTAAGTCGTTCTAGAGCTTCCTCAAATCTTGCGACGTCCCTCTTTAGCACCTTACAGAATACAATGCAGTACGACGAACCATCCTTGACCATCTCTCCCTTAAATTTCATAGTTATCTTATTCTGCACAAACAATTGGTCCGCCAGATAAGAGCTATGATCTACATAAGCATAAGGAACCGCAAATAACGAAAAATCACTCATTTTCCAATAATTCTTCATTCTCATCATCTCCAACATAAAGGAAGCTGCAGAAGATCCGAAGACCTCCCACAGCCTGTGCTTATAACCGAACCTCCACACGCAGTTTCCTGCAGGTTTTCTACAAGGCCGCTGTTAAGAAATCTTGCATCAGATTTTAAAACCTACAATGAACATAAACCGATAACACATAACCCATAACAGACATACCCTTACCATGAACAAAAACTTCCGGGATCACCATTAATCTCATAAAGCCTTGTACGGAAAAATTCTTAGATGTCTACTTCAAACTGTACTGTTTGATTGTACTTATCAAGAGCCATCTGCATTTCCATAATGGTCTTGGATACAGCCTCATACTCCTTCTTAATCAGCTCCAGGTCATAGTTAATATACCTATATTCTGGAACCGTATTTCTGGACATATAAGAGCGCTGCTCCTCTCTGGCTTTTGGTAACTGCTTACGCATCTGATCAAGCACTGATTTTCTCTTGTTCAGCTGAGCCATCTTTATAAGAATTGTATCAATGCTCATTTCTGCATCGCCCACCTGAACCTTTTCATTAGAATTGGTTACATTAAGCGCATGCTTGATAATTGCAATTTTCTCATCAAGAGATGTAATAGTAGCTACAACCTCTGTATAATCATATTCTGGTACGACAGGTTCCTCATTGATAGCTGCAACATAGGTACTGGATGTTGCCTCTTTGTTTACCCAGAAGGCCTTATCTTCTTCCAGGCTCTTAAGCATTTTATTTGCATATGCTGATGTCATTGTCTGCATTTCCTTACGACCTCCTTTTTCTTTTGTTTTTTGTTCTGATATTAGCTTACTGCATGACAGATGCTTTGTCATTGTACCAACGGTTTAATACCATAGAAAATCCGCAGTCAGATTTTCTATGGTATTAAATAATTCCCCATAAACGAACAACATCCCCGTCAACGACGAGGATATCTTCAATACTGGTATGCAGTAATCTGCTTAAGATTACAAAATTGTCTAAGCTCGGCAATGATCTACCGGAAATCCATTTGTAGATTGCCTGCGGATTCTCAAATCCCATAGCATTCTGCACATCTTTCACAGTATAACCATTTTCCATGAGCAGTTTCTTAATTTGCTTCCCTGTCTCCTTTTGTTGGATTGACAAATACATTGGTTCCATCTCTTTGTACCTCCGTAATTTTCTTCCATCCCGAATCACAATCTCTATTGGTAGACTTATATTATATCGGATGTATTCACAAAATGCATTAAACTTTTAGTTTAACTCGGACACGCAAACATAAGTGGGCAGGGCCAGACTCGAACTGGCGTAGACCGGAGTCGGCGGATTTACAGTCCGCTGCAATTGCCACTATGCGACCTACCCATAAGTGACCCCTGCGAGACTTGAACTCGACATATGCAGCTTGAGAGGCTGCCGTCCTAACCTTTAGACTAGGGGACCATAATGCTCATATCAGGATTCGAACCTGAATCAATCGGTTCTACGCTCCGCTTCGGTCCGTTCAGGGCAATCGTCCCCCGGACGATTTGAACCGTAGCCGATCATTCTATCCATTGAACTATACGAGCATATACGGGCTAAATATATTTCAACTCAGCCCTGTTTATTCACTTTTCATGCGCTAATCTGCTTTGTTCTATTTACATCGATTACGATAATCTCATCCATCGGAACATCCAGCACTGCTGCCAGTACAACCAGATTATCGATTGTAGGCATGGCAGTTCCGTGCTGCCACTTGTAGATGGCCTGAGGAGTCGCAAATCCAAAGATATCCTGCAGGTCTCTTACAGTCAGACCTGCTGCCTCTCTCAGTCTCATGATATTCCTTCCGGTAGCTACCATATCGATGGTAGGCATAGTAAACATTTCTTCCTCCGTTTCTGCTTCTGCAGGTAGAGGAAGAATGCCCTCCACCTTAATCAGAAGCCTTAAAATTGTATATAGGTTTCATCACATCGATTACATCTACAGACTCTCGGATCACATCAATGATGTCCTCCAGACTCTTGTATGCCATCGGTGCCTCGTCCAATGTATTTTCATTAATCGAAGTGGTATAAATACCCTTCATTGTCTCTCTGTATTCGTCCATGCTAAGATTTGCTTTCGCCTTTGTTCTGGACATAAGTCGTCCTGCTCCGTGAGGCGCAGAATAATTCCACTCCGGATTTCCTTTTCCAACAGCAAGCACACTTCCATCTCTCATATTTATTGGAATCAGCACTTTCTCTCCACTATGGGCTGCTATTGCGCCCTTTCTCAAAATCATTTCATCTGTATCAATATAATTATGAATTGTATGGAAGGCTTCTCTGCCAGCCATCCCGGTTCTCTCCAGAATAATCTCAGCCATTTTCTCTCTGCTTCGTCTTGCAAAAGCCTGGCAGATTTCAACATCGTGAAGGTAGTCCTCAAGATATTTTCCTGATAAGTAGCACAGATCTTCAGGCATACTTGTCTCAGACTCATATACCTGCCAGTGAAGCTGTTTTAACGCATCCTGAATCTCACTTCTACGTCCCTGCTCCTTATAGGTTCTGATAATCTCATCACGCTTCTCAAGATAGTCCCCATATCCTCTGTCTAGGTTAATCGCCAGCTTCTGATAAAGCTCTGCAACCTGCTTACCCAGATTACGTGAGCCTGAATGAATCACAAGATATTTGGTTCCATCACCCGCTTCATCTATCTCTATAAAGTGGTTACCACCACCAAGGGTTCCAAGTGAACGCTCTAATCTCTTTGTGTCCTTCAGTTCTCTGTAGCAAGCAAGTTCTGTCAAATCAAATCTCTCCTGGCGACCTTCCCACACGTTCATTCCCGATGGAATAAAATGTGCAGCCTCATCAACCTTTACAAAATCAATATCAACCTTGCCTAAGTTCACGGTATACATACCGCATCCGATATCAACACCCACTACATTTGGAACAGCCTTATCAGTAATTGTCATTGTGGTTCCAATAGTGCAGCCTTTACCGGAATGAACATCAGGCATGATTCTTATTCTTGATCCTTCCGTCATCGGATAATCACACATACGTCTGATTTGTTCTATCGCTTCATCCTCTACTACTCTTGCATAGCAGATGGCTGTATTTATTTTTCCTTTGATTTCAATTATATCCATGCTTCTCTTACCTCATTTCTGTGATATTTATCAGGTGCTCTACCATTGAGCTAACGGAGCATAACGCAGAACTGCCTTACCAATCAGGCTTATATCTGCAAAAAAATACCGCCTACCATGTGCATCCACACAAGATAAGCGGTTCAAAATCTATGTATCCGGTTGTCCTCTCCTGTCCCTACGACAGGCCTACATCCATCACCACAGCATTCCCTTCAAGCTTATTCTTATCTGAATACACAAAGCTAAAGCCCCACTCTTTTTCATAATCGAGTGCTGCATTTTTCAAACTTTCCAGATATAAATAACTTGATCGAATAGCTGTGAACATTCTTTTTTCCTTTCCCAGACCCATCGCTTCGGATCCGCTTTTCTTTCTTTGTTATCAACAGAATACCACAGCAACATTAGTTTGTCATTATACTTGTGGTATAACTTCGACGCATCATAGTGCAACCAGCCTAGCTATCAAATTATCCAATTCAAATTTGCTCCTTAAAATTTATATTACTGTAGCAACTGTCTCCTATAATTCTTTCAATGTAAAACTCACAACCCAAAGCCCCTTATAGCTTGTATCCTTCTTAAATAAAAATCTATTTCAGACTTTATTTCTTTTCATTTTTTACCTGTTCTGCCTTATCTCCATAAACGGTATACTTGTTCCGCAGTATCCGCCAGGTTTCTCTTCGCATTTTCATTCTTCATGGCTTCTTCCAGCGTGGTAATGCTTCGTAAAACCGGGAAGAATGCGTCAATTCCATGCTCGTTACATTCTCTTGCATCCCGTTCTACCGATCCTGCAAATGCAATCACTGTCTTTCCGTATTTTTTAGCCAGCTTTGCTACTCCGATCGGTGCTTTTCCCATCGCCGTCTGTCTGTCCAGTCTTCCTTCTCCCGTAACTACCAGATCCGCATCTTTGATATATTCTTCCAGCTGTGTCTCCTCCAGTACGATCTTGATCCCGGATTCCAGCACTGCATTGGTAAATGTTAAAAATGCGAATCCCAGTCCTCCGGCAGCTCCGGTTCCGGCCTGTTTTGCATTTGCTTTCGGAAATTTTTCTTTTGCCAGTGCCGCATAATATGCCAGCCATTTGTCCATCTGCATGATCATAGATGGCGTTGCTCCTTTCTGCGGTCCGTAAACAGCACTTGCTCCCTGCTCTCCACACAGCGTATTTGTTACATCACACGCAATGCGGAACTCACATTCTTTCAGTTCTGGTATCACATAGGTATCCGTGATCGTCTCCAGTTCTTCCAGACCTCTTGCACCAAATGGTACCGGCTGTCCATTCTTGTTCATGAATCCGAATCCAAGTGCCTGCAGCATCCCGATACCTCCGTCATTCGTTGCACTGCCTCCGATTCCGATGATAAATCTTCTACAGCCTTTTCCAATCGCATCTTTGATTACTTCCCCGACACCGTAAGTCGTTGTGTAGAGTGGATTCTTCTTTTCATCCGGCACCAGTGTAATTCCCGCTGCTCCTGCCATCTCAATTACTGCCGTCTTGCTGCTTTCAATGATTCCATATTCACAGACTACCGGTGTTCCAAGTGGTCCCGTCACCTGAATCTCCTGTTTCATGCCATTCATTCCGGCAACAAGCGCGTCTACCGTTCCTTCGCCTCCGTCTGCCAGCGGTCTGATCTGCACATCCACATCTGAATCTACTCTGTGTATTCCTTCTGTTACTGCAAGTCCTGCTTCCATCGAAGTCATACTTCCTTTAAATGAATCGATTGCTGTTACAATTTTCACAGTTTGTTTCCTCCTCATTTTCACAGATTTTCGTTATTTGTTTTGTGTTATTCACTGACTGTTTCCTACATCTAGGTCTTTTGGATTTATTCATACTATAACAAACTTTTCCAGTCATTTATATGTCCTTTATAACATATTTTTTTAAATCATAATTCTTTTTTCATTCTACAGAACATATTTCTATTATATTTCCGAAATATATCGGCTAAACTGATTTCATACTTGTATTCTATCTCTTGACCGATTTTTTTACCGTTCTCTTGCAGAACAGATTGTAAATACGATTAAACCGGAATCATTTTCTTCTGAAAACGATTAGTGGTCTTTCTGCGCAGGATCTGGACATAATAAAAGTGTATTTTTCTGAAGATATGTCACTTGGCAAAACCTGCGACAAAGTGTATCTTCATAAAAATACACTTCAATATAAGTTAAACCGTATTCATAAAATAACCGGTCTTAATCCCCGGAAATTTCAGGATGCTGTGCTTCTATATCTTGCTGTGCAGCTTCGGATGGATGAATGCTCTTTCCCTTGATCACCGGCTCTATAGATAGTATTTAACTGTTCAATTTGTAAAGCGAATGGAAGCATATCTTACCCCGGCCTCTAGCTTCTCAGCCATCTGATCCATTTCCTTTTTTCTGGCTTCCGCTGCTGCTTTGGGATCAAAGGTGCTCTTATCAAAATCTGCCATACTACTTCACCCCTTTCTTAGACTCTTTCTTAGACTCTTCCTTCAGATTTTTCAGTCTGTCCTTAATTGATTTGTTATGAGATTTGGTTGCCGCATTCTTTGCGTCAGCCTTTTTCTTCATGCCCTTGGCATATTCTGAGTATCTTGATTTTCTACCCATGACTTTTCCTCCATTTTTGTGCAACAAAAAGCAGCCTGTAGATTGATTTCTCAATCCCCCAGACTGCTAATAGTTCATTATTTTATTATTTGATGTAAATCTATCTGGTCTAATCGAAACGAATTTCCTCATTTATTTTCTCATGTATTTCTATTCTATTCTGGATGTCTATTGCATTAACAAGCCATCCATTCAGATTACAATTTTTAATAAATTCATCAATTCGATTTATACCATACATTTCCTTAATTGTTACAACTACTCCAAATCTCAATCCAACACCATCTTCAGGATCAAGTCTATTGTTTGTTTTTATTTCCATTCCCCAGTTTTTATTTCTATAGGACTTTTTGGGAACACGTCTATCCTTTACCTTTTCTGCTACATACTTAACATTGTCCCATTTTCTAAATCGTTCCCTTGCATCACCTTCAAGGATATAACTTCTAGATTCTCCTATATCATCTAAGTTCTGCTTATCGTCATTTATTTCATTCAGTTTGCCATCATCTTGAATTCTTCCAAAATGAAGGTTAAGTTCCGTATTTGTATAATCTACTCCTTGTGCTCTATCACATAACGGAAAGTAACACATTGTAGCTCTGGCATAATACGGATAAGTATCAGCTTTCAACGGTATCGGAAAATGATAATTGTAAGTATTCCATTTTTCACTCACATCCGTAACCAAAAATCTGATTTCATCTTCAGGCGTCTGGATAATATCTGTTATCTTAATAGGAACAATTCCATGACCATACAGTGCCACTTCCTCTGGAGTTGGTGCATCGTTCCAGCCTCTGGCAGCATCAATGATCAATGCTTTAGCAATTTCTCTATTTAATCCTAAAACATCAATTAAATATGCCAATTTTCTTGCAATCCAAGGAGCGGCAAAAGAAGTTCCTGCAACAAATGTAGCTCCCAAAGGTTCACACACCTGAATATATTGCTCTTCACTTCCACCGTAGTAGCTCACATCAGGTTTTGCAAAGAAAGACAAAGCTAACCCCTTACGTGAATATTTGGTAGACAAACCACTCTTTGTTACAGCATTGACTACCATACTATTTATCGAATCTGCCGGAGAACCTATTTTGTTTACATCCTCACGAGATTTATTTGTACCTGCAACGACAAATATTACGTCATTTTCATACTGAATCTGATCTAACACAGCTGCTTCTGCTGAAATAAAGTTATCATTTATTTCCTGATTACTACCCAAAGAAATGTTCCAAACCTTAATGTCTTTGTTACCCTCAATTATTGTTTTAATAAGTTTGATAATAGTAAAAGATGAAAATTGTGCTCCCGCTGCAACACCAAAATGTCGTACCTTAAATCTACCGCATCCATCATCCAACCATGGATTCATTTTAGGTCCGTCTACAATTATCGAGGATACCGCCGTACCATGACGATAATCATTCTGGCCTTTTGGAATATTATCATCAACCATATCATGATATTCCACCCATTTAGAAAAATAGACGCGCTTATCAAACAAAGTATCAATAACACCTATTGTTGGTTCAATTCCTGGATTCGGTATCGAAGTAATATCGCTCTCATACTCCTCAATAAAATCATCCGGCGATAAATCTGACAAATTCTCTGTTGCCATTGCCACCAGATACGGTGCCTTCTCGTACAAAAGATTCATTTGATTTTCATCGAGATAAACGGTTCTATTATCAAGTATTCTAGACGACAGTATATCAATACCTATCTTATTAAAAACATACTTTACATCAACTCCAATATCAAATAATGTGATAATACTCTCTTTGTCGTGTTTGCGAGCCATTTCAACTTCGAAGTCATCTATATATGAAACATCTGCAACAATTTGTCTAAATAGTGTTTTACTCAAAAAATACTTTTTAAAATCAATTCGATCAAAAAGTATTTTTTGTTCAAATACTTCTTTGGAAATACCATCTGTAAAATATATTGTCAAAACCTTACTCACATTTTCTAATAGCTTAATGCTATCTTCAATATCAGCATCTTCTAAAAAATAGGTGATTATGTGCTTTGTCTTCTCTGTGTTAAATTTTGCCCCAACAATCGCATAATTTGATTGATCACCTTTAAATAATCCTGATATTCGATTGGTTTTTGCAACTATTTTATTGTAATGAACACTTATCAATATCCCGGAAAATGGCTTATCTTCATTCATCCAAAATTCTCTCAATGATTGCAGTTTCGACTGAAGCTTTTTGACATGATTATTAGTAACAACAACTTTACTGTTTATTGCTGCTCCCCCACCATTACCCTTCTTGGATTCTTGCACAAAGCGTTTACCTTTCAATTCAAGGACATTATTCATCTTGTACCCCCTCCTTATTTAATTTTCTGGATACACTACTTTTTGACTCCCCCTTCAGCTTTTCAATTTCACGTACAGTAAAACCTTGCGCATATAATGTTTCAATATCGGTTCCGTCAATATTTCCAATAAGATTATTATATAATCTTCTCAGGTAATCAAACTCTGAATTAACATCACTAAATGCCAGTGATGTCTTGATAACATTTTTTAACTCTCCCGGATATGGTAATTTGGGACAGACATTAAGAATTTTCTTAAACAACCTTGTGTCCTTTGATACGCTCTTAAAGTTTTTAACAAAAGAAGCAAAATAGAACTCTGCCACTTCTATTAAATCTTCCTTTTTGTACCTATCAAAATTAATTACTGCATCAAATCTTCTAACCAGTGCTTTATCAAAATTAGAAAACAAATTTGTCGTTGCAATAATTACTATTTCTTTGTTCAAATCCGTTAATCTATCTAATTCTCGTAAAATGGTAGAGGTCACTCTTCCCATCTCTCTAACATCATTTGAACTGATTCTATCCAATGCAATTACGTCTATCTCGTCAAATAAAACAACAACCTTATTCGAATAAGGAAGACTATTTATTTCATTGAAGACAGTCGCAATATTTTTATTTGTTTGTCCCAATTTGCTATCAATCAAGTTTTCAAAATCAATGCAAAACAAAGTTCTATCTAATAATCTTGCAACCTGTTTTGCAGCCTCAGTCTTTCCACTACCAGGCAATCCTTCAAACAGAAATTTATTTATACCAACATTATGATTTACTGCATTAATTATTCCTTTAACATCTTCGGATATCTCTGTTGGCAGATACAAAGGATCTGCTCCCCTTGTATCTATAGTTTTTAGGAAATCGCTCTCATAATCACTTCCCTGTGGAGCATATAAATTAGATTCTGCGATAAGTCCCATAATGTATTCAGCTAACTGATCATCGCCAATGCTATCAAAGTATCTCGCTATACTTATTGCCTCATTACGAAAGCCATTTTCATTTCTTTCAACATGATATTTTATCAAGTTTAATACATTTTGTTTTTTCATAAAACCCACCTCCAGCTTTCTGAAAACAGAATACAATACAACGGGACAAAAGTCAAGTTTTTGGGACAATTATTATTTTATCTATATAGTATCTTGTAGAATATATCCCACAGATACTATATAGATATTCAATTTTCTTAAATACTTAAATATAAAAAGATTATCTTATTCTTCATCTTCACTAGAAACATCTCCGCCCTCTTCCTCAGCGTCATCGATGTCATCTTCATCATCCGGAATCTTGTAAGTGATAAACTCATGCATTCCAAATTCCAGATCCTCCGTATTCAAAAGATGAGAACACATCCAAATATTTCCGGTCATTGCTTCTCCTTTCGCGACTTTTCATACTGCTTTCTCTGCATGTAAGCTGAATAGGTACAAGGCTTCTGGTGAAACTGCTCCAGATATTCATCAAAGATATCTCTGTTAATCAGAACTGTTCCATCGATTCTGCAGATAGCACCTGCCTCATCAGCCATCTCAAGTAGTTTCCTGTGAGTAAGACTGTAGACACTCTCAGCATCCTTATACTTCAGAAACTGTCGCCTAAGTTTTCCGGCTCTTTCTCTGACAGCATTTACTCGCTCAATCGTCATATACTCCTCTGTTTCAAGCTGCATCCCGGTTCCTCCCTTCATATTGATTTGACAGAATCACATTGTTGGTTCATGGACGCAAGAAAGGCCACCTTCTAAATTTCTTTAGAAAGTGGCCTGTTTTACTATCATAATCGATCTCATAATATCTCAAATCTTTTTATATATCAACATTCAACAATCTCTTGAGACCTTTTTTATTCCTTGGAAGAGATCGATTCGGATTCAACGCATGCAAGTAATCACCCAACTCACTATCAGCGATATCTTGATTCATTGCGATTTCCAAATAGTTCTTTGCCCTTGATACACCAACATACAGTAGCCGTCTATCTTCCTCAGATTTTAACCCAATCATTGATGCATCCACGACTAGGATAGCTTCCGCTTCAAGGTCTTTGAATTTTCTTATAGTAGTAAAATGTACTTTCCCTGGCTCTCGTTTTTCAGACAACTCAAAACCAGCATATTTACGTTTCGCATCAATAAAAGAATTATCCAAAGTCGATGCAGATAGAATGGTAATCTTATCAGCTGGTACCTCTCCCTTTTTCATACGTTCTAGGAAGCCCTCGACTATGGCTGTCATCTCCTTTTCTGTTGAATAAAATCTTAAAAAAGGAACTTCACCGTGAATCTCATTTAATGTCAAATTCTCTTTCCCGATAATACTGCATGCGGTCTTAAATATTTCTGCTGTATTCCTGCAGTTTTTGCTTAGAACCAGCCTACATTCTGCATCTTCGAGCCAATGTGGCTGACGTTTTTTCATAATAAACTGATTCTTGTCGTAGAACACATAAAAACTGCCCTTTTTGCTCTTCGATAAGTCATAAAGCCTATTCAATAGCCGGTCATCTAAATCCTGCCCTTCATCAACAATAACATTTTTATATTTCCAGTTTTCTTTATCAAAAACGACTTCCAAATACTCTTCGAATTCAGCCAGAACATCATCTATCTTCGAATCCGTTGCCCCCATAATCTCATATGCCAAAGAGTGCGCATTATGAAAAACAACACCAGGAATCGTATTGTTCTCCCGGAGTGAATCTCTTAGAAAGCTGTTATAGCACAAAAATAGGACACTTTCTCCCTGCTCCGCAAGCATCTTAGCCTTTTCTATCGCTAACACAGTTTTTCCTGTTCCGGCAAGCCCATGGATTACTGCCGTATCCTGTTCGACAAGGAAATCCAAAAGGGCGATCTGTTGATTTGTAAGCCTAATATAAATATGCTCCGACTCGTTAATTGTCGTTCCCAACTTAGGAACCGCGTGGAAATACGGGCACAAAACATCCATCACACATCTTGTGTCATCGCCAGAAAGCGGGCGAGTGTTTACACGCAATTTATCTTTCCAAAAATCATAAGCATCCTCTATAACTGACTGAGCATTTAATAATGATTTCTTATCAAATGTAATCTCTACTGCCGCTTCGGGAGGAAGCTCATCATTGGGTTTGAACTCAATAGACGGGAACCAGACTGCATAGCAAAGCATCGGCCGTGTAAATCTCGTCCGATTTGCATGCTTTATAATGCGGTCAAAGATCTCATATTGGCTCTTTCTCGCCTGGACATACGGAGATATCTCCTTCTTTTGGCCGGAATTCCTATTCGTTTGAATCCATTTTCCACCTTTATACTCTATCTCTCCGGACTTGACCTCAATCACCATTATTCCATGCACAGGATGGAACAGAATGAAATCCGCCTCTCCTATCGTTCGGTCATTACCAATGCTGATCCAGCTTAAAGAATAGAAAACCGTATAATCCTTACCTAAGAGTTTTAAGGCTTCATAAACCTCTTTCTCACCTGGGCTATTATTGAAATCCTCCGGTTTAACATCCGGTATAAAAACTGCCATGCCTTCACTCTCCTATGTTAAGTGCCTTTCTGACAAGCATTTCCGCAGAGTCCCCTGCTTCAATACTACTCACAAATTCCTCAAATTTTGCAACGCGGTGCACCTTTTTCTTTTCTTGATCCGAAATAATCTCGGCTTTCAATTCATCATCAAGTTCCCTTTCCTGAACATAAAAGATGGAGCGATCAGGAGCCTTGCTCATTCTAAGTGCTCGATTAACGCATAACTCCCATATATTCAAAATCATGGAGTTAATGTTTTTCCCGCTTTTTTTAGCAGCAACTGTCGTTGATCCATTCCTTGCGTACTGTTTTATCGAATCCAAGAAAGATTGTCCTTCCTCTGTGATTGAATCTAAGCACCTAGTGGATGCTAATCCCTTCGCAATTACAGAAAAGACTCCATATTCTAACAACAAAGCAAATGCAATGCGCTGTTCTTCGTTCATATCTTCATATGACACATGCCCAAAGGCCACATCTCCCTTCGGCTTTCGATCTTCATACAAAGAAACCAAATCCGCCTCTGTGCACAAAGATTGATTCAAAAGCATCCTTCTTCCACGCTTGGATTGATTTGTGTATAGGAGATAACCATATGCCGGTTGATTATCTCTGCCTCCACGACCAACTTCCTGATAATACTGCTCCACTGTTTCAGATATGAGATAGTTTACAACCACTCGGATATCAGGGATGTCTACACCCATTCCGAATGCCGATGTAGCAAATACAATCTTTATATCTCCATTTTTAAAGCCTTCGAGTACATAAGCCTTGTATTTGTCATCCGCCTTAGAATCAAAATAAGCTACCCCTTCATATACATCCTTATACTTATCATAAAGCGTCCTCGTCGTCGGATGCTTGCCATATACTCTATGCGCGAAAACAAGGATTTTTTCTCCCCTATGCTTTTCAATAATGCGCTCTAATTCTTCATCCTTTGTATCTTCCTTGCCATCCTTAAGATTTAAGATTTCAAGATAAAGATTCCTACGCCATAGGTTTTCACCTTTAACAACATTGCTGATATGAAAATCTTTGATTACCTGCTGTTGCTGTTCTTCGTTTAGCGTCGCGGTGAGGCACAGCGTTGCCGGCCAACCGTCTCTTCCAAATATCCGATCTAAGAAATCTGGAATATTTCGATATGCCGGGCGGAATCCATCGCCCCACTGAGATATACAATGCGCCTCATCGACAACAACCAGACCAATGTCATCTCTTCGCTTGTTCAGCGCATATTCCAGATAGCCATCACTTGATATCCTCTCCGGAGACGTGAATATATATTGCGGCATTACTCCATTTGCCATGTCTGTAATCAACGCAAACTGTTTCTTATAATCCATTCCAGAAAAGCTAACTGTGGATATTCCCTTTGCTCGCATCTCGGCATTTTGCTGATTCATAAGCGCAATCAAAGGAGATATGATAATCGTCGTTTTCTCCATGAATAAACCAGCTACTTGATAGATCAACGACTTTCCGCCTCCAGTTGGCATCAAGCAGAGCGTATTCTTCCCTGCAAGAAGACTATCAATTGTCTCTTCCTGCACATCACGAAAGCCCTTTTTCTCGCTGAAATACTTTGCTAATACTTCTTCTTTCGTCATACTCATTTACCACGGTGTGTTGAATTTCAACACATCATCATTTCCAGTCAGCGTTGTAATATTATCCTGATTCTCTGCAGTGAAATAATCATAAAATGCATTCGTCAAAAGAAATCTATAATCAGTCGGAAACTCTTTATGAAAACGAGCTTGGATCTTTTGGTTAAGAATATTAAATATTCTTATGGTATAAAGTCCAAATGTCTGGTAAGGATAGAAATAGTTATGCTCTACCTCTATCGTTCCCGTCCGTGAATGAACCTCATCCTTAACCATGCAGAACTCAGAGCTATCGCTAGGCATATCTATGCCTTTCATATCCCGTCCGGTTAGGAAAAGGAGTGAAAAGATCCCCTTCTTGTAATTTCCAGGGAACACACGCGGATACATATGATTCAAAATATTTGAAACAATTCCGAAGCCGAATACCCCTGATTGATAACATGCAGCTTCATTCATTTCTTCCAATCCGGTATCAACGATTGTTTCAATCTGAGACATCCGTTCTTCATCCATCTCCTCGTTATAATCAGCCCCAAATGAAATGAAGTTATAGCATGTGTCAAATATCTTCTGGCTTGGTGATGCATAGAACTTTTTCTTCCATTCATTCAAAGCTTCCGCTTTACTCTGCAAGGTTTTGTTAATAACGTCGCATTCCTTTTTTAACGTTGTATTCTTGAAATCGTCTTTATCCATTTCATATTCGTCCTCGAATAGATCCAGGTCGAAAATGTCATGGTATTTCTCTGAGCGTTTATCATTTTTTTCGATCAGTTCTTGTACAAATGCGCTATAAGCATATTCCATTACGCCCTGATTTCCAAAGTTAGAAATACTCGTCAAAAAACTGTCGGCATATTGCTCCACATTCGGGAGCATAATACCCCATACCTTCTCGAAATGCTCCTGATCCACTAACAGCGCAAATTCTTTTTCCCAAATGGGACCATCCGTCATACTTTGAAACATTCTGTTTCCCTCCTCTTCAGATTAAAATTTGTGTCCTTTGTTCTTCTTGCCTTCAGCCGCATCCTTAATACCTTCACCAATGGCAAAGTCATTAGCCATGTGAATACCTGTTATTTTCTCGGGACACCTTTCATCCAAACTTCTTCGCAAATTCTACACAAATATCCTCTATCCGTATTGTTTGCCATGGGTATCATTTTCCCATCATGAGCGTAGCAAACCGAACAATAATGAATATCAGGGTTATCAGGCAATATAAATGATTGAGCGCCCTCGTCATATGTCATTTTCTCCCTGATATCTAATTGCTTTTTCAGCCTTTGATTCTCTTCATCCAGTTCATTTACCTGTTTCTTGATATCAATCAGACTGCTATACAATTTATCATCTTTGACCTTTTCAGCTTCTGTCATCAAGTCTCTTATCAATCCATAAATATCCATCACCACAGACATAGTATTCCTCCTTTAATTTATTCTTCATCCATGCTTTTCTTCAAAACAATTTTGGTAACAATGCATTAAAACAGACTCATCTGCCCATTCATAATCTTATAGTAGCCGTGTTCTATTCTCTCATTGCCTTCATGGGTCATTATCTCGAAATTGCTTAATGCCTGTTGCTTAATGACGAGCTTAATCACGCACTCAAAGCAGCTGGTAACATCACTTTTGTTAATGTCCGAAAGGCATATAAGCTGAACATTGAAGTGTTTTGCAATATCAAACATAGGCTTCAGCAAATGCGCCGAGGTAATCTTTCCAAACGGATTATCCAGGATAAGAACGCTCTTGGCCTCTTTGCTTACGATTCCGGATGTGGATCGCGTATAATTCATAAGAGTAAGCACTACCGAGAAGAACACCACAAATTTTTCGGCTCCGGAGCTTTGGGTCAAGGTGTCTTCCCATCTCTTATAAGACGAATTCGCAACATTCAAATCAATCTTGTAAACCTTCACCGGGACAGTTTCCCTAATGATGTATTTGTGAAGGAGCCTTTCACTTCCTACAATGCTCTTCGCCCGTTTCTGAATCTGCTTTTCCTCAAAGTTATTAACCAGCATCTCCTTGATTTCGTTGGCGCCTTTCTCTATTTCATTTCGAATAGACATCCTGGATGCTTCTTCGGACAATTCCATTTCTTCAGGAAGGTCCATCTTCAGCATCGGGATTTGAGGCTTTCCATCATAGATATGTGCCTTTGAGCTACTGGCAATCATTCTGAGATCTTCGTACACTCGTTTTCCCTGTAAGAAGCACTGTTCGACCAAATCATTGAAATCGTTCGTAATCTCCCTAAGATCCGTTTCAATCTTGCTATTGATCTTGCGAATAGATTCAATCATTGCGGTAATGCTTTCACTTATTGTAAACAGGCGATCGCCTTTAATCTCAGTAGCATCGATCATCCCGCCAATCGCGTTCAATTTCCCTACAATCTCCGCCAGCGCGATGTCCTTATAAGTCGTGACAGTAGTCTGTATCTTTCTGTATAATTCCTCTCTCTTTCGAGTGTATTCAGTCTTGCTAAAGATAAGTTTTGCTTTAAGTGTTTTCCATTGCTCATCCGGATTCGCGCTCAAGATGGTGCCTTCAGCAACAATTCCTTCTGAATACCCCTCAAGTTCACTATTAACCTGATAAGAGATTTTTTCCAAAGAACGCTTTTCATTTTCTAAGATATTAAGCCGACTTCTAAGCCTCTTTATCTCTTCTCGTGCTTTTGATAATCTCTCTTTAAACGCTTCTCCAATTTCTTCTTGAGGAAGAGGAATACCCTCATGTTCAGCCAGAGCTTCCTGGGCATGCTTCACTTCCTGCTCTGCAGCAATATAATCGCCCTTCTTGTCTGTATACTCATCCTGCCTTGAATCCCGGGTCTTTTCATAAGTTTCTCTCTCTTGTCTTACTTTGGATAATATTTCCACTGAAAGCGTCGGATCTGCATATTCGCTCTCCTCGCACGAATAGCCGGCCAGTTCCTCTTCATACCTCTGCTTCGAATTCTGTTCTGATTCCAGAGTGCTTCTTAATCCTGCCAGACTCTCGTCCATATTACTCAAAAGTGCTTTGTACTGTGCGAAGAGGGTCGAATAATCACCTTCAAGAACTTCGGACGACTTAGCATTGTCGACATTTTCAAGAATGGAATTGATATCTCTTATCAAGACCTCAATACTTTTCATTCTTTCCTGCAATGACGCCATTTCCTTAACATGCATCTCCACAGCATCGCATGCAGCCTTATAATCAGCCTCGGCAGCACTTTTTGCCATGTACAAATCTTGCTCCGCTTTATACTTATCCTGCTCTTCAGATATCATTTCGCGCAATTCGCAAAACGAATCCAGCCATTTATCGACCTTCTGAATTAAGTCAGTACACTCCTTCTGCCGCTCTGTCAGATGGCTTCCTTCCTCTTGAAGCCTCTGCAGTTCACTCTCAAGCTCTTTCTTTTTTTTCTCAAATTCGCGGATTCGATCTTTATAACTTGCGATCTGAGTTTCCTGCACTTTTCTCCAATCTTCAGCATAAGTAAATCGGTCTGCTACATTCCGATCTTCCTTGCCTTCCTGCAGATGGTTTAGAAGCTGAGCCAGTCGGTCTTCCAGATTGGATATTTCATCGCTTAAGCGGTCAAAATATCCCTCTCTATCGGCGAAGAAGCTTTTATCATGCGCGGTTAGAAAAGCACCTGCTTCCTTTGTTCCATCAAAGATATGATCAATTTGTGCCATCGTAAACAGAGGAACTACAGCCGGAAGCCATTCGATGTTTCCGGCTGACAATAGTCTCTTGATGTCTTTCTCATTATTGAACAATAGTGCATAGGCCATCTCCGGGTAAGTACCTAGGATCTCCTCCGCTCTGTCTACGGATACTGTGCCAGCCTCAATCAGACCACATATATACTCTTCACCGGTTGTTGGATTTAATCCCGTTGAATTCACATAAGCCATGATTTCCGGGAGTATATGCAGATAGCCTGACTCTGCCGCTTTCCTTTTCTCTTTGAGACTGTCAAGCTTTCGCTTTTTTGTCGCAATATCCGCCTCAGTCGTGTCAATATCCCTACGGATCTCATCACGCAGAACTCCCGTAAAAGCTGCAGTACTTTCATGGCTATACTTCTCGCAGATTCTTACAATCTGTTCAAAGATAGAATCATATTCTCCTAACTCACTCTCCGCATCTTCTAAAGATCGAGATACATTATTAACATTAATCGTTAAATCCGCAATTTCCCCTGGAATCTGGTTCTCCCGTTTCTTGATGTCCTCAAATCGTTCCGCAATTCTCGCAAGTGCGGTCTCTTGCTCCTTTTTCGACTCCTCTCTCTGGGATTTCGCAGCCTCAAGTTCCTCTTCTGCGTAAAAACCCGTAAATCTTCTGATAACATCTATCTGAAGATTGGCAACTCTCTTATCTGTATTACTCTTGCTTGCATTAAGTGCCGCTTCCGCTTCAGTATATCTTTTGCTCGCACTATCACGTGCTGCCTCGGACTTTTTCTTTGCGTCCTGGCATTCCTTTACGGTTGCGGATTCCTGGTTGATTTTTTCCTCCAGTTCCGCTCTTATGCTCTCCTGCTCGCTTTTCGCCTCCCTAGCCTTAACCAGAACGGAATACTTCAAATTTGCAATGCGTTCTGCGTCATCCGAATGATTCTCTTTGTCTTCTATAAGCTTCTTAAGCCCTGTAATCTTTCCGTCCGCTTTCTGTATCTGCCGATAAAGCTTTGCGCTCTGCAGGATGTCTTCTTCATGTCTCTTAGCCTCAAGCGTAGCTTTACTTTGTTCAAGAAGAGCTAGAGCCTCTTCCATATCCGCTTTTACACGATCACGCTTTTCACTGGCGACATAATAGTTCTTTGATTTCTTCTCGTGATCAATACGAGTTATCAAAGTATTCTGTCCTTCAATTTCCTGAGCAACCCGGCCAGTCTCCTCATTGACCGCATTCATACGATTACCAAGTGCAGCCGCAAATCCCCTTGTTTCTGACACGTTCGCAACAAACGCATCGTTGGCATTATAGAGGTCATCACTTATCTCGCTAACGCCCTCGAGATCCTCCAGCAGTTTCTTATTGGTGTCCCGCTGCTTAATTACCGATTCCTTGTCCGTAATCTTCTTGGCATAGTTAATAAGCATCGTTTCTAGGGAACAGTCAGTACCTTGGGATGCCACGCTCATCAGTTTTTGCTCAATAGCCGGTATGAAAAATTTTGCTATCAGCTTGTCGGAGGTTTTTGCTTCATCAAAATACTGATTAAGACCACCTTCGTCCTTATTCAGCACTTCAATAACACTTTCCCACTCCGTCCTGAAAATCCCATATTCCGCCAGAAATTCAGCCCACTTTACCGCATCATCTGAGGAATAATATGTCAAAAGTCCCCTACTTGACTTTGCCTTTTCTCTAACATAGTCAAACTGAGCCGGGACATAATTTCCATTATCGTTGCTTGACAGCTCAAGACTCGAGATACTATACGCTGAAAATGTGTCGTAATGCGTCGTAAAGGTATAGTATTTAACGGAATTGCCTCTTTTGTCCTCTTCTGTCGATGCACTCGAACTTGCTGCAATCGAAATACCGGTCAGCAATTTTTCCTTGCTTCCATCCAAGTTCCATTCCAGCAATATATACGAATGGTCACCCGTGTGTGAAAAATAGTCTTCAATATGTCTTCCACCGGCCATTGCCTTTGGATGTACCGGTTGCATCATAAGCTGAACAAGGACTGTCTTTCCACCACCATTATTTAAATTAAACAACGTATTCAAAGCCTTTCCCGTATCAGGAGAAGCTAGATCATATAACTCATCCGGAATAAAGCGGTTTCCGTCATTGTAATTGAAATTCACTATCCGGATCTTACTTATCTGAGGCATGATTTTCCTCCTCTATCCAGCTATTGATCGTCTGAACACGATCCTTACGCAGCACATAGGGCATAAGATCTTTTGCTTTTTTCGTAGGCCTTATTCGTCCGCCCTCGTCTTCCAGAAAGAGCTCATCTGCCTTGAACTTCAGCAGGATTTTATTTACGACTCCATAACGGTCATCAATCCTCTTACTGGTTATTTCGCCTTCCTTCTTACTCAGCCAATCCTCTGCCAGCATGTGGAAGTTTTCGCTGTAATCATCCGTTTTGTCATCCTTATCAATATCATCGCGAGTAACGTCCTGACAATGCTTTGTGAATTCTTTGATCAGTTCTTCCTTTGTAGTGAAGTCTCTGGTCAGTGCATCCACTCCTTCACCCTTGAAAAAGATGAACAGAATATATATTGCCAGATAATTCATCAAGTAAAGATCCCTGCTCCTCACCTCATTCGTAGCCTTGATATCAGCACGGTAATCTACATTGTTCTTGAGGAAGAGATCATTATCCTGGGTCGGAACCATATAGATTCGATCCTGCGCCTGAATGATTTCAAAGCCCAGCTCAATCCCCATTTGATCAAGTTCATCCCTGGCCTCATTATCTTCCACAAGGTTCCACATCAGACTGTTATCATTTCTGTCAATCCAGCCTTTTTTCATAAGTTCATGAAATAGTTTAAGGGCACTGTTGTTCATCGCTCCACCTCAACCATATAATTTGTCATTTGGATCCTTATAGAATCCTCTCCATCCCGCATATCAAAATCAAAGGATTCGTCCGATGTCGTAAACTGCAGTCTCTGCATTCCCAGATACTCCTTGGGCAGTTTCGATAAAATCCATAGCAGATCCAGTTCTCCCAAAGGTTCCGCAACAATAACGTCTTCCGTGTTCCTCAATTCTTCAAGGTCGATCTTTCCCGTTTGATAGATCGTCATTAGTGTATTGGGAAAGTAGCCACCTGTGCTCCATTTCATCAATTCATCCACTGACAACGAATGAATGTACTCTTTTATCTCGAAGGACGTTTTGTCTTGCGCGTATGCAAAAAATGATCTGCAGATATCCAAATATAACTCGTTACGCTCTCGAATCCGTCTTTCTGCTTCTTCGTCTTCGTTATCAATTTTTAATCCTGGCTCATCTTCTTCATTAGTGATATAACCATAAGCCGCATAAAAGTTCTCGATACTGAATTTCTTCTCCAGTCCGGGACTAGCGAGTGGCCAAAGCAGCGTTAATACCGCATCGCCCAAACCATCACCCATTCTGCGGAGTTTGACCATTATGTCCTGATCAAAATTCATCCGTTCAAAGCTCTTGATTGCAAAACTATCACGAAGAATCTGGTTATAGGAATCTGATGCAAGATTTTTCGCATTGATCAAAGACCGCTGTTCGGTGATAGTCAGATCAAGATTCTTGTTTATTTCATTTAATTCTCTAAGGTTCTTCCTAGCCTCTTCCGTATCAGCACCACTTTCGAGAGCATTCTTTATAGCCTCCGCCTCCCGTAATGCAGTCTTGTGTATCTCCTGCAGTTCCCGTTGCTCATCTACCATCAAGGTTCGGAACTGCCCAACAATTCTCTCATACTCATCAACAGTAATCTTTGTAATGTTCTCACGGCAGCGCAGAAGAAAGTCATCCAGGCTGTGTCCCATATTACGCAACCGGGCTACCAGTTCCCTACTTTGCGTCAAAGCCTTGGAATAATTCTTTCTCTTCATGTATTCCTGCATTTTGAAGCGGGTCACGGAGTAGTCCAGTTCCGACTCTATCTCCATCGACCTGTATAAGAAGTCGAACACATCATCAGTAAGATAGTATGATCCTTTTTCCTCATTGATCAGTCGAACCGGCATGCTCTTGAACACTTCCTCATCTGCAAAGAAAGTGTTGTACTCTATCATTTTTCCATTGTTCTGGAGCACATTTACGACTATATAATAGGCCAGCTTGTTCGTATCAACCTCATACGTCTCCGGTACAATCTGAATAATGCTATCGAGGAACCCCTCTATATCCTTTAAAGTGCAAGTCTGAACATCACTGAGCGTACGCTCCTTAATGTACAAAAGAACTGCCACGGTCAAGTTGTTTAAGGTGTCAAAATCGCCCTTAAACATCTCCCGAATATCGTCCGGGCAATTCGAGACAGAAATGCTTCGAACAATATCAATAAACTTCATTCTGTTTTGAAAGCCCGTAAGCATTTCTTTAATATCAGGGCGAAGCATTCAATCACCTCTCGCTTAATACGGTATAGGGTATAATTTCTTGCGGGATCAGCTTATTTTCTTCTAAAACACGGTTTAAAAAATGCCGCTCCTCTGTAGAAAAGCCTTCAAACAAATTCTCAAAAGATACTCCCTCCTTTTTAGAAGAGGGGCTATCCTCAAGGCAAATACTCTGCACTCGTTCAATCATTTTCCTATATCCCGGAATGAATAATTCTATATTCAGGGAATCGTTCACATCTCTTGTTCGTCGGAAGATATCAAAACCTTCACGATCAATATCCCCCCAATACAGGAAGGTAACATTGGGATTTCCCATAAATCTTACGTATTCGACCAGCGCTCCGGCTTTATTCGACACCTTGTTTCCATTTCCATAGACGACACCATCTATAGCCACGCCAAACAAGCTCTTAAAATGATCTTCAAACATACACCGCCGGATGTTGAACCATATATCTTTGTTCTCGCAAATAAGCAAGGTCAGGTCATTTTTCCGCTCAGGTATATAATCGTGAAAGCAATACTCCGGAGTGTCATAGAATCCCAGATCTGATTCGGATATCTCTAAGTGTCGAAGCAGAGACTTCACCTCCGGATCATCCAACACCTTCTCACGACCAAAAATCTCAAAAGACCGTTCTTTCCTTGAAATCTGTTCCCCCGCTTTCCTCGAAAAGAGAAAAGTATTCAGACAGTCGACAACCTCTCTATGCTTCAGATACTCCTTAACATGCAAAGATAGGTATCCGGTCCTTTGCAAAGCCGGATGTAGCTGTCGAATCTGTTTTTCAACCTCTTCACTCGATTCTTCTTTTATCATGATCCGATACTTCTTAAACAGCGGATATTTACGATTTCCGTTCTGGCCTGAGTTCTTTACTGGTTCCAAAATTGAAGCGCCAGCCAGTTCGGAAATCCTATCATATAAGCCTTTCGTGTCCGCCAGATCTGCTTTCAGTAAGTCGGTCAAAGCCTCAAGTGTGATGCTCTTTTTCCCGTATGCTAGTAGTTTATTCTTAATGTCCATTTTCATCCTCTGGAATCATCTCCATAATGTCCCCGATATCGCACTGCAAATATGCGCAGATCCGCTTTAGGACATCCATTGATACATCCTCATTACGTCCCAATTTTGCTAACGTATTCGGGCTCATTTCTATAGCTTCTAACAAGTCCATCTTCTTCATGTTTTTATCGATAAGCATTTTCCACAACTTGTTATAACTTACTCTCATTACACAATTCCTCACATGCTACGCAGCATCAAACGGCTTTAGCAGCCTACAATAACTCAAAATAAATTATAACACTTACGCCTTCAAATATCAATAATTTAATTATAGATACCTATAAATTCCATTCTATCCTTTCACTCCACTTTTCATTATCCACATTTTATGTCCTTTAAAACGGACTCCAGGCCAGATTTCTTAGATTTCTGTTACAGTTCACACCCACGCCAGTAAATGGATGTTTTTGTGCATATCGCCGAAATTTATTTTTTCATTTTGCACAAATGTCTCCCTTGAAATTTTCTTATCCACATCTCTGTCCAGCCCCCTCTTTTATCCTCTTTTTTCATTGCAGAGTACTCCCTTTTGTCCTTTTTTTCTCTTTCCAGAAGTCTCTTTTTCCTTCTCCTTACAACTTATCCACTCGGCATTCTGACGGTTCCTCTTTTTTCCCGGATTCGCTTTTTTCCACGCTTTCCTGTATAATCATCTCATAAGAACCGAGGTGATAGATCGCTGAGATGGCTTGTCTGAACCCTAACGCCCAGATCATCGTCATTCTTCTTCCGCCTGTTGTATTCCACTTCAAAAAGGATCCGATTAAACAACCCTGTTTCGTAACAGTCTACCAACTGAGGAAATACGCTGTAGTTCTTGTAGATCAGTAGGAAGCGTTCATGCGGATTTGAATTACCGTAGGCTTCCACCAGTTTTTCTTCTGTAATGCACATGTTCGCACCTCCATAACATTTCTTGGAGGTTAGGCTTGCGTCACCTCTTGCTTACATATGTCATTCTACGGAACGCCACGGAATAAATCGTTCGTCAAACGGTCAACTTCTGTTGACCGGTAGTCAACTCAAAAAAGTAAAAAAGAAAAGACGTATGAAACCAAATGTCTCATACGCCTCATAGGATTTATGATTATAACTTTGTAAATTCATCAAGCTGCTTATCTACATCTCTTCCGGAATACATAACCCGAATCACTGTAACCAATTTCTTTGTCTTATCGGGGATATAGAAAATAACATAATTATCAACAGGCACAACTCGTGTATTTCGACTCTTCCAGGGCTCTCTTTCATATTGCCGGAACTTCTCCGGATACTCTCCCAAGGAAAGGATTTTTTCTTCGATCCGGTCAAGCTGTCCGGCTGCATTCTCAGGCGAAAGAAGATCAAATGCTATATACTCAAAGATACCGCGAAGATCGTTCTCAGCCTGCTCCGTAAAGGTAACATCATATTTCATACATTATAATCCCTTCGGATATCCGCAAAAACCTGAGCTGCAGATTTGGCACGCCCTGCCTGCATATCCGCATATCCTTTCTCAAGTTCCATGTCCAAAGTCTCTGCGTTCATTCTCGAAATATCAACAGGTCTCGCAGTTGGAATCTTTACCTCAAACGGAAGCCCCCTATTTAGAATGATCTGCTTATAAAACATATTGATAGCATTAGATGCCGGGATCCCCAAAGTAGCCAGAATTTCCTCAGCCTGTTCTTTAACATCCGGCTCTATTCTTGCATAAAGATTTGCTGATTTAGCTGCCATATCATCACGCCCCTTTCTTTTACCCATATTATAAGTCAATGTACGGGCAAAAGCAATACATTTTTCAAATCAGTGCCATGATCTGCTTCAAAAGGGTAAATAGTAACCCGAGAATCCCCTTTGTAACCCAAGACTCCCTCTTTGTAAAT